>Ga0207811_10159_pt1 | contig 53115 bp, 39 predicted proteins | sample CeladaPassaD2F04_FD_187493 | JGI IMG/M metagenome (GOLD analysis project Ga0207811, IMG submission 187493) | Cellulose-adapted microbial communities from the Joint BioEnergy Institute, USA - Passage D2F04 (SPAdes) (version 2) | ecosystem: Engineered > Bioreactor > Continuous culture > Unclassified...
GCGTTTGCCTCCGGCTTCCTTCAGATTCGGCCTCACGACCGACACCCTTGCCCTTGGCTAATGGTAGGCGCTCGCCAGCCCCCATTCCGGACTTTCACCGTATAGATGACGCCCATGCTGGGCGTACCAAAAAAAGAGCCGGAGACTGCGTCTCCGGCTCGATGGTTCATCTGCGGCTCCAGGCTTGAAGCGCCGGAAGTCGTTCTCGGGCTCGAAAGGTAGTTTGTCAATGCACCGTTCGGTTAAAGATCATGGAACTTCTTCATACGGACAAGTCCCAGCGGTCGTTCGGCACGATCGGGAACCAGTCCGGACGGCCGGGGTCGCGGTCGTACGGGTAGCCGCCCAATTCCTTGTAAAGCTCGGCGTAACGCTCCAGTTTGTCCCGGTCCAGCTCCACGCCGAGTCCGGGACCGTCCGGCACCCGGATTTTCCCGTCTTTGTACGCCATTTTTCCGCCTTGGATGATATCGTCCACCAGGTGATGGTAATGCGCGTCCGCCGCGAACGTCAGGTTGGGCAGCACCGCTCCCAAATGCAGCATCGTCGCCAGCTGGATGCCCAGTTCTCCGGAGGAGTGCACCGACACGCCGAGCTGGAACGTCTCGCAGACGCCCGCCGCCTTCACGCACTGCCGGATGCCGCCCCAGAATGTGGTGTCCAGCAAAATGACGTCCACCGCGAGATTCAGCACGTTGGCCGCCAGCTGTTCAAAGTTCACCACGACCGTATTGGTCCCCGTCGGGATGCCCGTCATTTCGCGGACACGGCGCATGCCGTTCAGTCCCCAGGTCGGGTCTTCAAAATAGTCGTTGTTCAGGTGCTTGATCGCGTTCCCGAAGCGGATGCTCTGCTCCACGCTGAGCGCCGCGTTGGGATCATACCGCAACCGGTCGCCGGGAAACGCCTCGCCCAGCGCAAGATAGCACTCCAGCTCATAGTCCGGACGATACACGCCGCCTTTGAGTTTGTGCGTGCGGAATCCGTACTTGCGTTTGAGCTCCCGGGTATGCTCCACCAGCTGCTCCACCGTCTTGACTTCTCCCCGGCCCGTCTTCTCGTCGGGATACCGGAAAAACAAATAGCTCGCGAACTCCACTTCGTCCCGCAGCCTGCCGCCCAGCAATTGATACACCGGCACCCCCAGCTTTTTGCCGATGATATCCAGGCAGGCGAACTCCAGCGCCGCGTACAGCTGGGTGCGGTTGTTGTAGAGGCTCGCGGTCGGATTGCAAATTTTGAACCGCATCGCCTCGATGTCGAACGGGTCGTGTCCGATCAAATAAGACTTCAGGTGGCGGAAGGCCGCTTCGGCGCTTTCTCCGCCGCCGCCCATTTCACCCAGGCCGACAATGCCTTCATCCGTGAACACTTCCACGATCGTTCGCACAAATCGCCCCCAATGCGCGCCATTACTGTGCCGCAAAGGGGCTTCCAGGGGCACGGTCACCGTCGTTGCCTTAACATCTGTAATTTTCATGCCGATCACGTGCCTTTCCGATTAGTAGATCTGGTTCTCAGGAAACTTCATGCGTCACATGCGCGTCCGATGGGTGGTTCCGCACCGCGGAACAGCGCGGGGGTTGGTGTCGGACGCCTGCGGCCGCAAAAGCCGTCGTCGGAATTTGCGGCCGCTCCTTCATGGCTGCACGGCGATACGGTCAGTCGAAATGCAGGACAATTTGCGCCAGCCCGAACGGCTCAATGGCGAACCGGATGCGGCCGTTGTCCGCACCGAGCGATTGCCGCTCCGTGCCGTCAATCGACGTTTTCGCCGCGGCGCGGACGGTCCGCTTCACGTCAAACCCGGCTTCCCCGCCGACGCCGGCAATTTCCCGGAACCGCAGCACGAACGCGCCCGATTCGTCTTTTTCGATCGTCTCCAGCGACACGATTTCGCTCACCCCGCCGATCAACGACGGGACCGTCGCCGCCCGTCCGTCCGCTGCGGCGGATTCCCCACGCGATGCCTCGCCCAACCAGACGCCGGTCAGCGGGAAGCGCTGTTCCAGCCCGAGACGGTTGGCGTCCAGCACGCTCATCCGGCCTTCATACGGGACGATGGTGTAGCGGAACACCATCTTGCCTCCCTGCGTCGGCCAGAAATTGGTTCCCCACAAGTTGTTGTAGATATACGAGTAAAAGTGCGCCGGCAGCTCTTCGCGGTGAGGCTGCAGCTGGCGGAAAGAGCCTTTCACCCCGCCCATTTCCCGCGTCCGGATACGGCCAAACTGAGACAGCGGCGCGTCGTGGGTCACGATCAATACGCCGCGCCCCTGCTGCCGCATGTCCACCCACGACTGGACGGCGATATGGTCCAGCGCGGAAGCGGGCAGCAGCTGTTCCGGAAACCGTACCGTGCCGAGCGCGAGATCATAGACGAAGGAAGCTTGTCCTTCAAACGGAAACGCCACATACCCCTGCTCCACGGCGTCCACTTCTTCTTTGTCCAGCGCGATTTGGACGCCGATGACCGGGCGGTCGGCGTACAGCCAGTAGTCCGCCGTAAATTGGCGCGCCGCCGGAGCCTGCGCGTTCACCCGAATGTGCCGTGCGATCGGTCCGTGCGTTTGCTCGACGATGCGCGCCGCGCCGGTCGTCGCCACTTCCTGTCTCGGGCGCGGCAGCTTGCTGCCCCATGCGCCCCATTGGGCACGGGAAAATTCCGCGCGGAGATACTGCGCGAGTCCCCACGGCCCGGAGCCGATCCAACTTACGCCGAGGCGCTTGTCGTAAAGCTTGCGGATCGCCCCCGTCTCCGGATCGATGTCCACATCGAAGTACGGGTGCTCCTCGTCGCCCGCTGCGCTGCCGGATGCCGCCGTTCCGCCTTCCTGCGGCGCAATGCGGTACACTTTGCCGCTCAGCGCGGGCACCGAAGCCAAAAACCACAGCTCCGCCGCACCGTCCGCGCTCCGCACGACCTGCGCCGGCACCGATTCGCCGCTCGTCTCGTCCGTCACCTCAAACACGGCGGCGTTCCGCCACGAATCCGGCACCGGCAGGCGGACGACGTCCCGTCGCTCCCAACTCAGCGAATTGAACACCGCGGCCCGCCCGTCGCCGGCCCCGAAACGCGCCGACAGCTTGCGCAGCTGTTCGCCGCGCACGCCTTCGGCGAGTTTGGCGGCTTGCTCCACGTAGCCTTTTTTCACGCGAATCGACTCGTGATGCAGCGGCGCCCGCGCGTTGCAGTCCCAAAATCCCCAGGTGTGCTCGTCAAACAGCAGCAGCTGCCGATACGCTTCCGACAATGTTTCGCGCGGATAGTCGGATTCTCCCGCGGCGTCCAGCAGCGCGCCCCACGTTTTCGCCTCCTGCAGCGCGGTCTGCGTCCGCCGGCTGAGCGCCATTTCCGGCGCGCCGGAACCGACGCCGTCCGACCACCAATCGGCAAGATCGCCTTCCACTTCCGGAATGAGGGCGCCGTATGTTTCCGCCGCGCTGTGCAGCAGTTTGGCGGCGTCGCCCATGCGCACTTTCGGATACGCCCACTTCTCGTTCCACGCCTTCACGATTTCGGCGATTTTCAGATTCGGCGGCGAATTGTCGCTGTGCTGTCCGCAAACCCGCACGAGGTAATGCGCGTATGGAAATCCCTTGCGCTCCATTTCGTCCAGCCGGTTGGACAAATTGTGTTCCGCCACCGGCAGCGACGACACGAAGCCGAGTTCGTTGCCGTCAAAGTAATGGTAAATGTTATACCAGGTCAGCACTTTCCGCTGACCGCCCGGACTTTTCCACCAGAACAGCTGCGGCGTCGTAATGTCCGGCGAACGCGTCGACAGCGTGAAGTTCGGCGTCACGTCGAAGAAGCGGATACCCGCCTGCGCCATGACGTCGATCAGCGGCCACGTATAGCCGGGCACGTCCGTCGCCATCGCCGCCTCCGCGCGCATGCCGAGGCGCTTCCACGTCGTATGCTCGATCAGCTCTTCCAGGTTCAGGACGTCGCTGTGCATGTGCAAATACAGGCCCTGCACCAGGATTTGGCCGTTGGCGATATATTTTTTCAGCTTTTGCTTTTCTTCCTCGGTCGCCGCCCGGAGAAACTCGTCGATCAGCCAGGACACTTCCACCGTCCACACAAACCGCGAATCCTCCGGCCAATGTTCCGTCAGTTCGCAATAGGTCAGCGCTTTGCGCATGTTGTCGTTTTGCAGATGAATAATGTCTTCCGGCAAATGCGTATACCCGATGTCCGTGTGCGTGTGGTGGTTGAGCATCACTTCCCATTTGCGGCGCAGTCCGATTCGCCCTTCGAAACGTCCGGACCATTCGCCCGATGCGGCCCGCGCCTCCACCAACACCGCTTCTTCTCCGGTATCCGGCACAAAAAACGTCACTTCATGCCGGCCAAACGGCAAGTCCATCTCGATCGCGCCGGACTTGCCCGCAGCTTTCCATTCGAATACGACGGTTTCCGGTTTTTCTTCGGTTTTCAAAATGCGCGCGCGCATCATATTGTGCAGCACGCCGTCGATATATTGATAAAACACCGTCGATTCCACCGATTCGATGTGCAAACCGACGGGATAATGCACCAGCTCGATATCCTTGTAATGCAGCCCCTCGCCCTTGACGACCGCAAACGTCAGTTCATTTTCGCCGTCGCGCAGCACTTCGGAAGGAATCGTCGCCCACCACGTGTGATCGTAATACATGTTGGGCTCCCAGTCGCGCATTTCATACGAAAACGTCTTTTCCCAGCGGTTGCCCCACGGCCATTCCCGGCCGTTGATTCTGGGCATGAACCGAGCGAACAAATGCGGCACCAAATCTTTGGTCGACGACTTGTCGAAGTAATTACCGTTCAGTTTCGCCTTCAAGAGCAAAAGTCCCCGCGTGCCGCCTTTCCAGTCGAACAACATTTTGTAACGATACAAACGGTTGCCGGCATAATCGTCCTCGGGGCTCGGATGAATAACCGGCCAATCCGCGGGGTCGTCGACCCCGACCCGGAATTCGACATTTTGGCGGATCTTGTTCAGAAATGCCGGCACGTCCGCCGAATACACGACTTTTCCCGTATCGGGAATCAATTTGAACACAACGGTGCAATTGGCATGCGCGTTCGCCAAGTCCATACAGCCCCTTCACGCACAGGTAGTGTTTTCGCGGTTATTTCTTTTCGACGATCGTAAGACCCTGCATCATATTTTTTTGCAGCACCGAGAACAGCGCCAACGTCGGAACCGACGCGATCAACGCCGCCGTCAAGAGCGCGGGAATGTTCGACGACGCGTACAGGCCGCGCATATTGGCCAACCCGGCCATCAGCGGACGCACGTCGGCGGATCGGCTCAACGTCATGCCGAACAGCAGCTCGTTCCAAATGTACGTAAATTGAAACAAAAACAGGACCGACACCGGCGCCGCCGCCAGCGGCAAATAAATCCGCACAAACACGCCCAGGTCGTTGCACCCGTCCAGTCTCGCCGCTTCCGCGACTTCTTTGGAAAACGTCATGAAGTAGTTGCGCATGACGAACAGGCAGAACGGGATACAAATGGCGATATAGTACAGGAACAACCCGATGCGCGTGTCGTACAGCCCCGCTTCCGCGTACATTTTGAACACCGGGATCAAATACATCTGAACCGGAAAAATCGTGCCGCTGTAAATGAGCAAAAACCAGAACATGCGCCCCTTGAGCTCGAGCGCGCTCAGCGCGAACGCCGCCAGCGCGGCGACCAAAATCGCGAAGACGGCGCCGACGACGCCGTACAGCAGGCTGTTCAGAAAGCCGCTGCCGATATTGGCCTCCACCCAGGCATACCGGATATTTTCCCAAATGCGGAACTGCTCGGGCAGATCCCAAATTTCACCGGAGAAAAACCCTCTCGTGCTCTTGACGGCGTTGATCAACACAAACCAGAGCGGCATCAGCCAGACGACGGACAACAGCGCCAGCAGCGCGTAAATGAAGGCCCGAACCGCCTTTCTCATGGTCATGCGTCACCCGCCTTCATGGTCGATCTCAAATAAGCCCACGAGAGCACGATAATGATGGCCGACAGCACCACCGCGATGCTGGAGCCGTACCCGTAGTTGGACATGACGAACGTTTCCCGATACATCGTGACCGCCAAGGTTTCCGAGGAACGGTAAGGGCCGCCGGTCGTCATGACCCAGATCGTGTCGAACACCTTGAAGCTGTTCACCAGCGACATGAGCACGACGACGCTGGTAATCGGCTTGAGCAGCGGAAAGGTGATATGGTAAAACATTTTCCATCCGGTAGCGCCGTCGATCAACCCCGCTTCCAGCGGGTCCTTCGGTATGGCGTTCAGGCCGATCAGAAACAGCACCATATTCGTGCCGACGTTTTGCCACGTGTAGGTGAAAATCATCGCGATCGTGTGAAACGGCGGCTGCTGCAGCCAATTGAACGCCAGCTGGTCGAGCCCGATCTTGTCAAACAGCTGTGTGATCCCGTTGTTGGAGAGCATGAACGCGAAAATGACGCCGGAAGCGGTGGCGGACATGGCATGCGGCAAATAAATGATGTTCTTGAACACCTTTTGCCAGCGCACCCGGTTCAGCACAACCGCGAACAAAAGCCCCAGTCCGACAGGCAGCAGCAGGGACGCCAGCACCCAGATCACCGTGTTGATGATCGAAACCTGGAAGTTCCCGTCCATCCATATGTTGGCGTAATTTTGCAGTCCGACAAACTGCGGACGGTTGATGCCGTCCCAGTCCGTGAAGCTGTAGTACAGCGTCACGATGGCGGAATAGTTGAAGTACACCGCGGCGAAAACCACGGCGGGCAGCAAAAACAAATACGGTGAAAGCCGGCTCCCGATGGAATGCCTCTTCTTGTCACGTCTGCGGCTCCCGTTCATCAAATCCCTCCATCAATTCCCGGGAGCGGCCGTTTGGCCGCTCCCGCGAGAATTGCTGTTTCGCATGCGCTTACTGAGCCCAGTATTGTTTCGCGTGATTTTCAATCGTCTCCAATACGGTCTTATACTGATCGGGGTTCAGGATAAAACGCCCGAGTTCTTCCACTGCGAATTCGGAAATTTGCGGCGGCGTCGCTTCCCAGTAGCGCTGCAGGAGACGGTGTCCGCCTTCCTCGATGTCCTTGAACACTTTGTTCGTCACCGCGTTGGTCGCTTGGACGCCCGGACGAATCGGCGCAAATCCTTGCGACTCGATCCAAAGCTGCTGCGCGTCCTCCTTCATGAACTCGCGCAGCGCCTTCAGCGCGTCTTCCTTTTGCTTGGAATGTTCCGCGACGAGGATCGGACCGGTTTCGAAAATGACCGAAGGGCTGACGCCGTCGCGGATCGGCGGCAAAATAAACGCCCCGTAATCTTCGCCGGGCACCATCTCCGCCTGCATCAGGTTGTTGTTAAACCATTGGCCGACCAGATGCATCGCAATGTCGCCCTGGATAAAGTCTTGCAGCAGGTCTCCGTCGATTTTGCCGGGCTGCGAGAAGTACCCCTTGTCCAGCATATCCTTGTAAATCTCCATGACCTCGACGACGCCCGGGTCCGTGTATGCCGCCTTGCCCACCATCACATCGGCGTACAAGTCGGGATCATATTTGGCCAAAAGCTCCGCGAACCAGATGAAGTTTTGCCAGCCCTGGAACGACAGTCCGAGCGGAGTCACGCCGTTTTGCTTCAGCGTTTCCGCCACCTGGATGAATTCGTCCCAAGTTTTCGGCTCTTCCAGTCCGTATTCGTCAAACACCTTTTTGTTGTAGAACACGTTCCAGTATGAAACCGACAGCGGCGCGCCGTAAATTTTGCCTTCGAAAGAGAACGCATTGGCCAGGTCGGGGTTGATGCCTTCGACCGGAATGTAGTAGCGCTGCCATTCCTCGGTCAGGTCCGCGACCAAACCGGATTTGACGATGTCTTCCATGCGGAATCCCGACCACCAGGAAAACAGTGCGGGCGGGTTGTTGCCCTGCAGCGTTTGCCGGACGACGGTTTGATACTCGGTCGTTCCCGCCGTCGGCACCGACTTGAATCCGACGCCCGTGTTTTCGGCGATCAATTCGCCGACCTTGTCGAGATTTTCGACCCAACCGGCTTTGTCGTGAAAAAAGTCGAGGTAAACGCTTTCAGCCGGTTTGTCCTGATCGGCGTTCGCGCCGTTTCCTTGATTGTTTCCTTGACCATTTCCCGAATTCGAGTTGCCGCCACCGGAACACGCAGTTGCGACAAGCGCGATAATTACCAGGATGGAAATCAGAAGATAGCGCTTGTTCATACTGGTACCTCTCCTCCATGTAAGTTCTGGTTGTTGCTAACTAGCTTTTTCTCTCTTTCCGCGTTTCATTCTCCCCGGGACTCCTCATCTTCCCGCACTTCGTGTACCTTTTCTTTACCCTCCTGAATGTGTCTCGTCAAAAGCGCTTTCAGCATTTCCGCGTCTCTCATTCTTAAGACCTGGATCACCTCCTTGTGCTGATCCTGCCCGGATTTCATTTTTTCCTTGAACCGGTTGTGGAAATAACGGGCCGACTGGGTGTGAAAATTCAACGCTTTGTAGATTTGCAGCATTTTTTTGTTGCCCGCCGCCCCCACCAGCGTTTCGTGAAACTGCGCGTCCAAATCGTTAAACTGAAAATAATCGAACTGTTCCGGCGGCTTGGCCAGTTCTTCCTCGCCGCGTTCGTAAATTTGTTCGAGCAGATCGATCTGCTCGTCCGTAATGTGCTTGCAAATTTCGTGACAAATGCCCGTTTCCAGGATCAGGCGGACGTCGAACAACTCCAGCATGTCCTGTTTGGTAAACGGCGTGACAAAGGTGCCGACTTTCGGCTTGACCGTGACGAGCCCTTCCGCGGACAGCCGGACGATCGCGTCCTTGATCGGCGTATGGCTGACGCCCCACTGCTCGGCCAGCGCCGGCAAATTCAGCCGTTCACCGGGCGCGAACAGCCGCGTCGTAATGGCGGTTTTCATCCGTTTATAAACGATCACCGACAGATCTTCCGTGCTGATTTTGTTCATGATCCCCGAATGCATGTTTCATCCTCTTTCTTTGACCTGGAAATTCATGACGAAACCCAAAATCCGAATCCGGTCGTCTCTGACCGTTAACATTCCCGGTGTTCACACGGTTTTATCAACACTTTGAAAGATGATAAATTTATCATTTATGATTTTTTATTTATGATCATAAACCAGGTGTCGAATGATGTCAATATGCCTCGACTTCCTGAAACGGGAAAAAAGCCCGATCGAAACCGTGTGACACAAAAAAACCCGACCGCTCACGATCAGGTTGATCCGTCCTCTCCCGACACAGTTCGCCAATGTTCGCGCCGGTTCGATGCGCCGCGTCCATGCTCGCCCCTGCCGCATCATGGCTCCAAGTGCCGAACATCACGCGTATCGTTCAGCCGGCGGCGGCCCGGCACCAGAACAAGTGCAGCACGCCGAACGACATGTGCCGCTCGGCCTTCTCCACCACGAGCGGCGAGTCGCGCACAAGACCGAGAATATCGCGGTCCAGATGACAGCCCGCGATCCGGTGGGCGAGCGGATCGACCGCTTTCTGGACGAAGGCGACCGCCTTGTTGCGGCCCAACCCGTGTTCCATGAGAAGCACCCGCCCGCCGGGTTTGCACCACCGGTTCAGCTTCCGCAGCATGCCGGCCGGATCGCGATAGGCGCACAACGTCAACGTGGACACCACGGTGTCGAAGGCGTGATCGGGCAAGGTCAACGTTTCCGCGTCGCCTTGAATAAAGCGCACATTCAGTCCGAATTGCCGGTCGTTCGCCGTTTTGGCCGCCGCCAGCATCGCCGGGCTGAAATCGACCGCCGTCAGTTCGACATCCGGCGCGTAGAAGGGAAAATTCGCCCCCGCTCCGACCCCGAGTTCCAACACGCGGCCTTCGGCCACATGCAGCAGCCGGCGGCGATACGCGCCGAGTTCGAGTCTTCGCCTTTTGTTGTCGTACATCGCGGCCTGTTTGTCGAACTTTCTGATCAACGTTTCCTTATTCATCGGCAGGAACTCCCTTCGGTCGGTTCGGCGCGATGCCTCTCCAGAGCACCCTGGACATCGTCTCCATCAGAGGCTGCAGCTGACACCGCTGCGGATCGATCAGCCATTCGATCAACACCCCTTTGAGCAATGCGTCGATCATGACGCCCAAGTGTCGCGGATCCACCTCCGCGGCGATGTACCCTTTGCTCCGCATGTCCTTCAGGAAGGCGCCGACGGCGTCCAGAACCGTCCCGTAGACGGTCTGAAGTTTTTCGCGCACTTCCGGCTCCCGGGTGGAAGTGACAAATTCAAAGAACAGCATGGGATTGCCGTTCCCATCCTCCAGACAATCGAGCTGGGATTGGAACCATTGCCGCAGCGCGCGCTCCGGGTCTTCGGCTTCCAAAATCGCTTGAATCTGTCCCGGCAATTGCCTTTGCTGCCGGCTTAAATGGCGCTCCATCATGGCGAGGTACACATCCTGCTTGCTCGAAAAATGCCAGTACACCGCTCCCTTGGTCATGCCCGCCGCGGAAGCGACTTTCTCCAGCGAAGCGCCGCCGTAACCGTGCTCGGCAAACACTTTTTCCGCCGCTTCCAATATGCGCGTGCGCGTATCCGCGAGAGCGGCGCCTTCGCCGTTGTGCCTCTCCGCCTGTTTTTCCCGCAGCCATTCCCTCATTTCCCGCTTGCCGCCGAAATGTCTGCGCACCGCGGTCCAATGCACGCCCGCCAGTTTGGCCACTTCGGCGAACGTAATCCGGTCGAACGGCTCCGACGCCGCGAGCTGTTCGGCCGCCCGCATGATCTTTTCGTGTACGCTCACATCCGCACCTCCTCCATGTTCGTGTGATCCTTCACCGCGTTTTCCATTACCGGCATACGGAGAGGATGGCTTGTTCGAACGGTCGTTGATCGGCGTACTTATCGGTGTTTAATTTACATACCTATAGGTATGTAAATATAATATTTTCTCCGCGAAACCGTGTCAATCCCATGTCCAGCCGGGCCCCGTCAGGACAATGCCCGTTCTCAGAAAAGATTTCACGGCGAAAGCAATGCCTGCGCCGGCGCAGGACGGCACGGGCATTAAGGATTTCCATGCGGTGTCGAGCCCAATGGAAACAATCATGGCGCCCATCACGATAAAAACGGCAAGTTGCGAGATACGAGACCACCAGCCTCGCATTACATGTCAAGGTGTTCCGTAACGGAGCGCTGTGGATGGGATGCCGGCAACGTACTGCTGACGTCGAACATGTTTTCCGACAAATACCAAGCATTCAACGAGAGTTCGCACAACATCAGCACAGCCGCCAGGGCATATCTGGTGATGGCGCTCCTGCGTCGATCCCGCAGCCAATGTCTGGACAGGAACAGCGCGGCAAGCAAAAGGGCGAATATCATCAGGGCCGCCAAATGAGCGGTGGAGTACGCCGTGAAAGAATTCGAACTCTGGGCATCCAGCCATTCTTTCATGAAATCACCCCTACCAATCCGATCATGAAGAAGCGCGTGCCGCCCTGGTGCGGATCAACACTGGAACCCGCTCCTCGCACGCGCTTCACCGTTTCCTTCGGAAACACATTTGGTTGACGCAGACGCGTCCTGCTTTTTTTGCCGCTTTTTTGCCCATTGCGCGCCTCACCCCGGCTTCATCCGCTGCAGGAAACGCGAAACCGCTTGCAAAAACGGAGAAAACTGCGGCCGTTTCCAACGGATGCTTCCGTTATCGCCCGCTGCCTTCGTGTTGGAGAAAGAAAACCCCTCACCCGTTCGTTGTTGCGGGTCGTATTATCGCCCGGTGGCTAGGTGGGACGCCTCGAAGCTACAGAATTTTTTCGATTTTCACCGTCCGCGTCTTGGACAGATCCACATATGCGTCGCCGATTTGCACCAGCGGATGCAGCGGATCATGCTGGTGCACCAACACGACCGTGCCCTGCTGTTGATTCGTCAGTTGCACTTTCTGTCCGATCATGGACTGCATGATCTTTTGGATAAACAACCCGGTGATCGCGGGATCGAGCGCACTGTAAGCGTCGCTGCTCAGCTGATACAGCACTTCGTGAAACGCGGAAGCGTCGCGGTATGCCCGCGGGGACGACATCGCGTGAAAAATGTCCGCCACCGCGACGATACGGCTGAAAAGATCGATTTCATCCCCCTTCAAACCCGAAGGGTATCCGCTTCCGTCCAGCCGTTCATGATGCCGGAGCGCAACGAGCGCCTGCTGTTCGGTAATGCCCGGCGTATTGCGCAGCAGTTCGTAGCCGAACACCGTATGTTGCTTCATGAGTGCGAATTCTTCTTCCGTCAGCTTCCCCGGCTTGCTCAAAATTTCTTCCGGTATTTGCATTTTGCCCACGTCGTGAAGCAGTCCCGCCGTCGTCAGCTGCATCAGGTCCTGCTCCGGCAGCCCCATCCATTTGCCGATCATCGTGGAGATCATGCCGACGGCAATGTTGTGACGGTACGTGTAGTCGTCCTTGGCCTGCAGTTCGGAAAACAGATCGAACAGCCCTGAACTCACGGCGACCTCATGAACCATCGGAATGACTTCGCTGCGAAGTTCATCGACCGGCACATTGTTGGACCCGCGAATTCCTTCAAACAGCGCTCCCGCCTGCCGCACCGCTTCGTCAAGGGCGATCTGCGTCTGCGAAGGCCGTGCTGAGGCGGACGGTTCGGGCGGTGCGGAAGGTTCGGCGTCCGTGACATCGTCGGCCGTCAAGAAAATTCCATGTTTTTCCAGTAATGCGACATGCTCGGCCGTGATCGTCGTGGCAGCGGGGACCAGCAAAATGCCGCTCGTGCTGAACACATCTTCCACCACTTTTTTTCCGATCACTTGATTCCAAACTTCCATGATACTCAACGATGTTCCCCCCTGCCATGTTCTGCGTCAATAGCCGTCAACGGTACCGTGAAGCGAACATCTTCTGCCGCCGTCCATCGCGTCGCCGCGCCCAACGCGGGTCGCCAGGCCGCGCATCCGGCCTGAATCCCCTTCCAAAAAAGGCGTGCTTTCGGACGTACGCCCGTCTGCGGTTCGTCAAAACAGCGCTCTACAACTGCTTGCGGGGAGCCTTTTCCAATTATTAATTATATTAAAAATGGGGACCAGGTAAAGAGTGGATGAAAACAAACGCGCGCATAACGGCAGGGGACGCCGCCGCGAAACGGAAGTTGGCCGACTCTATGCGGCAAGCTGCGCGCCTATGGAGGGGGAAGCCCCGGACTTGTGTGCCCTTACGGGCGGCTCACAGCGCATCACCCGCCGGACCGTCCGGGGCGTTCGGGAGAGTCGGTGCTGCGAGCGCCGCCGCGAAATTCGAGCGGCTTTTGGCCCGTATATTTCAAAAACACTTTCGTGAAATATCTCCGGTCGGAATATCCGAGTTCTCTGGCGATATGCGCCACGCTTTTGGAGGTGAACGCGAGCAGCGCCTTCGCCTTGTCCATCCGCTTGCGGGTCACGTATTCCAAAAACGTCTCCCCGTACGCCTGTTTGAACAGCATGCTGAAATAGGACGCGCTGATGCCGAGATGCGCCGCCACCTCATCGACCCCGAGATCCCTTGACAAATTCCGGTCGATATACCGCCCGGCTTCCGCCATGAGCGATTCTCCGTTTCTTTTCCGCTCCGCGCCGGCCTTCATGCCGTCCATCCATTCCCGGATAAAGCCGAGCCACTCCTTGAACGTCAGTCCGTATTCGATGCTGTTCCACAGCCGGTTTTCCTGCTCCGGCGAAGTCAGGCCCATTTGCTTCATTTCGCGCAAAAGATGCAAAGCGCAGTAGTTGATGACGTGCTGAACCCGGTGCAGCGGCGCGTCTCGCAAGTGCGCCATCCGCCCGGACAACTGCGAAAGCGCCGCCTCCGCTTCGCCGGGATGGCCCTTTCGCCAGGCGGAGACGAGCCGTTCCACCGCGTCCCACAACATCTCTTCCATGCTTTCGCCGTCCCGCGGCCGATCCGGCGAAAAAACCGCGACCGCTTGCCCTCCTTGATGCAGGTGCATTCCTTTGCGAACCGCGCGGTACGCGTCGGAAAGTTCGGCGATGGACAAAGGCTCGCCGCAAACGCCGACGTTGAGCTCCGTCTTGACGATCGCGGCCGCCTGCCGGACGCGAACCGCCCAATCGTCCGCCGTCACCCGCACGAGATCGCGCAGCGCCTGCTCGTCGGGCTCTCCCTGGATCAGCACGCACCATTCGCCGTCCCGCGTCTGCACGACCGCGTGCGTCAGCGGCAGCGGCTGCAGCGTTTCGGTGATCGCCTTGTGCACGGCATAATTCCACAATTTCCGCTGCTTATCCGACCAATGGCGCGACCGATGCGAATAGGTGTCCGCGTCCAGCACCATGAGCGCGTACCGCTTGTCCGTCAGCCCGTGCTCAATCCCCGCGAGCACCAGACTGTTCGGGGACACGTCCGCATAGTCCATCAAAATGTCGTACCACACTTTTTCGCCGACCAAATCCATCATCTTTCCGAACCGGAGACGCTGCTCCCGGTTCCGGCGCTGCCGTTCCTTCCGGTCCGCGACCGTCCGGCGGATGACATCGGTCAGTTCGTCGTACGGAATCGGTTTCAATATATAGTCTTTCACGCCGTATTGAATCGCGGCGCGCGTATATTCAAAATCGCCGTATCCCGACAGCATGATGATGTCGCAATCGTGCTGACCCTCGCGCAAGCGCCGCACCAACTCCAGCCCGTCCATGACGGGCATGCGGATATCGCACAGGACGAGATCGACCGCATGCCGCTCCAGCAGCTGCAGCGCTTCGCGGCCGTTTTTCGCCGTGCCGATCACCTGCAGTTCCAGCGCATCCCAAGGAATGACCTGCAGCAAATTTTCGGCGATGTGCACCTCATCGTCGACGATCAGCACGCGCCCCTTTCCCTCGTGGCCCATCATCCCCACTCCTTGCCGCTTACTTGCGCTTGCCGGCGGGCACGACGCATCGAATCGTCGTTCCCTGCCCCGGCATCGAACAAATCCACAAACCGTACTCCGGACCGTAAACGATGCGCAATCTGTCCGCGACGCTGCGGAGGCCGAGCCCCCTGCGTTCGGAAGGGACCGGCCGCTCCTCAGGTTCGCGCGGCATCTCGTCTTCGGCCGCGTATTGCAGCCGCGCGAGCGTCTCATGGTCGATGCCGATGCCGTTGTCGCTGACGGTGATGATCGCCCTGCCCTTTTCCAGCGTTCCCTCGATGCGAATCATCCCCGGGTATTCGATGCCTTCGAATCCGTGCTGAATGCTGTTTTCCACCAGCGGTTGCAGGGTCAGTTTCAAAATCGGAACGTCCCGCATCGCGTCCGGAATGTCCAGTTCATAGTCGAACAGCTCGTTGAAGCGAAATTTTTGAATGTCCAGATAGTCTTTCAGATGCTCGATTTCCTGGGAGAGGGGAATTTCCTCCTGTTCCTGGAAACTCGTGCGCAGGATGCGTCCCAGTCTCAGCACCATCTGGCTCACTTTGCGCCCGTCGTTGCGCATCGCGAGCACATTGATCGATTCCAGCGTGTTGAACAGAAAATGCGGTTTGATTTGCGCCTGCAAAAGCCGCAGCTCCGCTTCCGTCTTCTGGCGCTGTTCCCGCTTCACCTGCTCGAGCAGCTGCTGAATGCGCGCGACAAAATTGTTCATCCCGCGGGCGAGCATCGCGACTTCGTCGTTCCCTGCGCCCTCGCGGAAGCGAATGTTCAGCTCGCCGCCTTCCACCCGGCGCATGAACCGCACGATGCGGACGATCGTCCGCGCGACGCGGTGGACGCCGAACAGCAAAAACACGAGCGCGGACAGCACGCACATCGCCGTCACCGCGGCCACCCAACCGGCATACCGGTTGATCTCCCGCGACAGCGAGCTCCACGAAGTCACCGATACGAGCCGCCAGTCCTCCAGCCCGATCGGAAAGCTGGACAGCACGCTGTCCGTGCCGGCAAAGCGCAGCCGCTCGCTCTGAAACCCGCCGGACAGCGGAACGTCCCCTTCCGCATGATCCGCGAGCCGCTGCCCCGCGCCCTCCCCGGAACTGTCGAACAGCACGAGTCCCCCGCCGTTGACGATCATAAAGCGCGTTTCGTATTTTTCCCGATGGAACTGGTACTGCCGGAAAATGTCCTCCAGTCCCGAATTTTTGATCTGCACGAGCAAAATGCCTTTGTCCTGCAGCGTATCGATATCTTTGACGAGCCGGATTTGGGTGAACACCTGATTGGTGCCGGTCAGCTCCGGCACTTCGAAAGGGCCGACCCACAGCGGATATCCGTTGCGTTCAAACACTTTCTCGTACACCGGCTGCTCCTTGAACTTGGCAAACGGCAGCGCGTCGAATTTGTCGTTCGCATAAATCCGGATCATGCGCTCGTCGGACAAAATGTACATCAATCCGAAACTGACGGAGGGGTGATAGACGAGCAGCTCCCGGAACTTTTGCTGCACTTCGTTCAACGCGAGATAATTGATCTCGGTCACGTCCCGCTGCGAATACAGGGGGGAGTTCAGGATTTCCTGGACCGCCTGCGTGGCGATGGTGCTGTCGGTCACCTTGTTCATTTCCAGAAAAATGAACCGCACCGTGCCGCTGAGCGCACGCAGCGAAATTTCCGCCTGCTGCGCGTACTTGTCTTCAATCATGCCCGAAATGAACACGTAGGCGGAAACACCGAGGACGAACAAGGGGATGACGATCAAAGCGAAAAAAGCAGTGAACAATTTGACGCGCAACGACATCGATGATCACTGCTCCTTTCACAAACAATATGCCATTATCCTTTGACACTGCCCGCCGTAATTCCTTCAATGATTTTTTCCTGCAGCACCGCGTACAGCGCGAGCACCGGGGCGACACTGATGACGATGCCGGTGCAGATGAGGGCGTAATTGGTCTGAAAAGCGTCCCGGAAGCCGACCATGCCGGTCGGCAGCGTGCGCAAATGGTCTTTGCTGATAAAAAAGTTGGCGAGCAAGTATTCGTTCCAAACGCCGATGAAATTGACGATAAACACGGTCACAAGCGCCGGCAGCGTCAAAGGCAGCACGACCAGGAAAAACAGGCGAAGGGCGCCGAGCCCGTCGACAATGCCCGCTTCCTCCAGTTCGCCCGGAATCGACCGCATGAACGCCGCGACGAGCAGCACGCTGATCGGCAGCGCGCCCGCCGTATAGGGCAAAAACAAGGACCAGTGCGTGTTCAAAATGCCGAGATCCTTTACGAGCAAATATTGCGCGATAAACAGCACGTTGCCGGGAATCAGCATGCCGATGAGAATAAACTGGTAAATCCATTTGCTCGCGACGGCGAATTTCATCCGCGTCAAAGCGAACGCCGCCGCCGCGGCGAGCAGCACGCCGGCCGCCGAAGACGAAAGCGAAAGATAGGCGCTGTTGAAAAAGTAGACGTTGATTTTCGCCCTCGTCCACGCTTCCGCGTAATTTTGCAGCGTCCAGCTTTCCGGCAGGCCGAACGGCCGTTCCGCGATGTCGATATTGTTCGTTTTCAGCGAGGACAGCAAAATGAACGCGAACGGCGTCAGCACGGCGGCCACATACAGCATCAGCAGCAAGTGCGGCAGCGTTTTTTTGATTGTGGCGGGCATCAGCCATCCGTCCTTTCGTTCGTTCTGCCGAAAGCCAGTTGATAAAAGGCGGTAATCAACAGCGCGATGGCGAAAATGATGAGCGACAGCGCCGTGCCGTATCCGTAATCGCCGAAGCGGATCGCCTTGGTGACCATGTAGGAAGCCATCACTTCGGTCGCCCCGACCGGGCCGCCGCCGGTCATGACCAGCACGATATCGACGACTTTCATCGCACCGGCGATGGACAGCATGACGATGACGGAGATGACCGGCCAGATCAGCGGGATCGTGATGCGCAGCGCCCGCTGCCATCCGGAGGCGCCGTCGATTTCCGCCGCTTCGTTCAATTCCCGCGGAATCGCCAAAATCGCCGCCAGCACGAGCACGATATAGAAGCCGACCCACTGCCAGGCGTTGGCGATCAAAATCGCCCACATCGCCATTTTCATGTCCGCCAGCCAGTAGATTTCCTTCACTCCGAACAGTCCGAGAAATTTGTTGACAATGCCCGCCTCCGGATCGTACATGAATCCCCACAAGATGCCGATGACGGCCGTCGAGACGATCGAAGGCATGAACACCGTCGTCTTGTAGAAGCCTTGCAGCCGCTTCACGCCGGAAATCAAAATGGCGAAAAAGACGATGACGGGAATTTGCACGAACACCGAAAACAGCAAAATGTACACATTGTTCAAAATCGACTGGCGAAACTTGCTGTCCGAAAACGCTTCGGCGAAATTGTCCAATCCGATGAACCGGGGCTCGTTCAATCCGTCCCAATCCGTAAATCCGTAGTAGACGGAAGACAGCATGGGATAAATGAAGAACAGCACGTAGAGCGCGAGCGCCGGCAATACGAACAGGAGATAAATCCACGGATTTTTCAGCGTGCCCGCCATTCGTCTCTTCCTCCTTCGCAACCGTACCCTTCGCCGGAGCGCGTTTTCCGGCGAAAGGTTCTGAAACGAAGTGCCGCTCGCACGGAGCGGGCGGCACTTCAGCCTTTCCTATTGACCGCTTTCCTCATCCATCACTTTCTGAATCGCTTTCGCCGCCTGCTCCGCCGTCGCCTTGCCGGCGATGATCGCCTGGATTTGCACCTCGGTTTCCTGATACACCTTGGAAGGGATCACCGTTTCATAGTGCGAGAACGCCCCGCCCGCCTTTTCCGCCACGTCCAGCACCTGGAGCACGACCGGATCGTCCACCTTGCTCAGGGCGCTTTCGTCGCTGATCTTCATCGACGGCAGCACGCCGTCTTCCAGCAGGCCGCGAATTTGCATTTCGTCGTTGTACATATGCTTGATAAACGCCTTGATCGCCTTCAACTCATTTTCGTTGGCGTTCGCCGAAAAACCGTATCCGTTGGCCATGTTGCCGTTCACATACGTCTGGTCGCCGATGCCGTCGGCCGCCGCGGGCATCGGGAAATAGCCGATATCCTCCGGCGTGACGTCCTTGGTGAGATCGTCGTTGCGGAACGCCGACGACCGCCAGCTGCCGTCGAACAGCATGCCGGCTTTGCCCGTCAAAAATTCGTTCAACTGCTGGTCGTACGACATGCCCAGCTCGCCTTTGGAGAAGTAGCCTTTATTCACCCATTCCTCGTACTTGGCGTACGCCCGGATCACTTCCGGGGAGTCCCACTTCAGCGAACCGTCCGCGAATTTCGCCACAAAATCCGGGCCGGCGTAACGTCCGATCAGCGTGTTGACGATCATGTTCGGCACCCAGCCCGCCTGGCTGCCCATAGCGATCGGCGTCACGCCGTTCGCTTTCAACGTTTCCGCGACCGCGTCCAGCTCTTCCATCGTCTTCGGCACCTTTAGGCCGTACTGATCAAATATTTTTTTGTTGTAGAAAAATCCTTCGTTGTTGCCGCCGATCGGCAGCCCGTACACTTTGCCGTCGACCATGAAATCGCTGAGATTCAAAAACTTGTCGGAAAGGCCGAGCTCCGCGAGAATCGGCGTCAGATCGAGCAGCCTTCCGGCCTTCGCGTACTTCTGCGCATCGCCCATGCCGCCGAACAAATCGAAAATCGTCGGCTGCGTGCCGGCGGCCATTTCCGCGGGCAGCTTCGTATAGCGGTTGACCTCGTCTTCCACCCCGTCCAGTTCGATTTTCAGCCCGGGCACTTCCGCTTCCGTCCGCGCGACCGCGTCTTTCAAAATCGCCAGACGAAACTTTTGCGCATCGCCGACCTGAATGTGCCGCAGCGTAATCGTAAACGGTTCGACTTGTTGACCTCCGCCGTCGTTTCCGCCTCCTCCGTTTCCGCCGCTTCCTCCGCTGTTTCCTCCGGTTTTGGCGTTCCCGCCGTTGTTGCCGCCTCCGTTTGCGGCGTTTCCGCTGCCGCCGTTTCCGGCGTTGCCGCCGCCGCAAGCAGACGCGAAGAGGCTGACGACGAGCAAACACGCCAACATCGCGATGATGCGTCGTTTCATATGATGACCTCCTTATTGGATTCGACTCCGCCATCCCTTGATGCGCTTGATTTGTGTGTCTTGATTATAGGAGAAACGTCCTTCGTCATAACAGGTTGACATTTCTGGAATCGGGGGGGAAATTCCTCTACTTTGCGCGGAATCGGTCGCTTTTTCAGCTTCGGGATCGCGGATGCCGCGCTCCATGCGGTCCAAGCGGACCAGGCGATCCGCTCGCCGATGCAGCGCTTCAACGGCGGCAACTCTTTCACGTCTCGCACTTCCCGCTTTTCGCCCACGCGGCGCTTCGACGGGAAGCGGACAACCCCGGCTACGAGTGGCGGACAAGAGCGGATACGCTGCGAACGACTGCGACAACGGTCGTCAGCGGACAAACGTGGTGACGTCGGCGGACGGATGTCCATCGCGCCGCCATCTTCACCTTTCAAGCGCAAAAAGCCCGAAAACCATGAACGGGTCATGGCTCTCGGGCTTTAAGAGAGATTGTAATCAGGCTTGACCTTCACGTGGAGTGCTCCCCATCGAGCTGCTGGTTGCGGCCGTTGAGCGGCTATCCGAATTCTAAACGGACATCCGTGTCCGTTAAAAATGCTGCGCCAAGATTAAGATTTTGAAGGGACATGGACAATCCTTGTGCCGTTGAGAAACCCCGCGCTCCAAGACGCTCCAGGATGCCGCCGCACCGCGCCACCGCGCCCCACCGCCGTCCTCTTCCGGAAGCTCCCCTGCGGGATATTTGGCCGTCTGCGCTCTTCAATTGAACGGCCAGCTTCCTTTCGCGAAAAGACGGACAGCGGCGCACAAACCGGCCGGCAGCCAACGGTTACACCGAGGTCGATCCGACCGCCAACGAGAAGCGGATTGACCAGAACCGGCCGACAACGATACGCGAAACTGTTCGAAAACCGGACGTCTTCTAGTAACCGGATAGCCGGGAACCGGCTGCCAACGAGAACCCAAACGGCCGGTGGCGAATCAACCGCCAACGGGAAGCTGGGCTGCCGACAACCAGACCGCCATCAGCGCCCGGCGCCGAGCATCAGCGCGCGGGTGACCGACCGCGCCGCGTGGCGGACGAGCTCCGGCGCGAGCCGGACGGCTTCGTCCAGCGTCATCGGCGACTGCACCGCGCCGACGACAATATCGAAGCCGTGCCGATACAGCTCGGCCGCATCCTGTCCGATGCCGCCGGAAATGCAGATCACCGGCTTTCCGTGCCGTTTGGCCGCGGCGGCGACGCCGGCCGGCGCCTTCCCAAACGCCGTCTGGCGGTCCGTCCGCCCTTCTCCGGTAAATACAAAGTCCGCATCGCGCACCTTCAAATCAAACCGCGTCACATCAAGGACGATTTCGATGCCCCTGCGCATGACGGCTCCGAGAAAACCCGCCAATCCGGCGCCGAGACCTCCGGCCGCCCCGCCGCCGGGCAGCGTCAGCACATCGACGCCCAGTTGTTCCTTCATCAAACCCGCCAAATGGGCGAGTCCGCGATCCAACCGCTCGACCATTTCCGGCGTGGCGCCCTTCTGCGGACCGAACACCGCCGATGCCCCTTCGGGTCCGCACAGCGGGTTCGTCACATCGCAGGCGACCTGGATTTCACACTCGGCAAGACGCGGGTCGAGACCGCCGATGTCGATGGTGTGAATGTCGCCGAGCGCGCCGCCGCCAAACCCGATGTCCCGCCCTTTTCGATCGAGAAAACGGACCCCGAGCGCCTGCGCCATGCCGACGCCGCCGTCGTTGGTGGCGCTGCCGCCGATGCCGATGATGAATTTGCGGCAGCCGGCATCCAGAGCGGCGCGAATCAGCTGCCCGGTGCCGAACGTGGTGGCGGCGAGCGGATTCAAACGCTCGCGCGGCACCAGCGTGATGCCGGATGCGGCGGCCATCTCGATAACCGCAGTCGTTCCGTCGGACAAAACGCCGTAAAACGCGCGGACCGGTTCACCCAGCGGACCCGTCGCCTCCACTTCGCGAATCGTACCGCCGGCCGCGCTGACCAGCGCTTCCACCGTGCCTTCGCCGCCGTCGGCCAGCGGAATTTTCGCCACCTCCGCATCGGGATCGGCATCGCGAATGCCGCGCTCCATGCATTCGGCCGCCTCCGCCGCGCTCAGACTCCCTTTGTACGAATCCGGCGCGATAATATATTTCATTGTACAGCCACCTCGCCGTCCAACACTTTGATGAAAATTTCAACCCAAGTTATGCCCACCCTTAATCCGCAGCAAGGGTTTGTCGGCGGACCGAGCGGCATGATGCCGGCGGAACGCATCGAAACCGTATGTGCGAAGCAGTCGGGCAAGCGTTTTCTCAATGATCTCAGTATAATGAAACATCGTTTTTTGGACAACCTCAGGGCGCGATTTCCGCACGCTCCATACGGAATCCGTCAGCCGTACGGAAAAAAACGGGGTCAAGGCGATGATCAATTGACCCAAATAAAGGAAGTCTCGCCAACATGTCCATGCATCTACACAACGACGGAAAATTGGGATATGATGAATTTACCCATGAAAAAATAGAGGTCGGATGGCGGAAATCACGAAGCCGTCAGGGGAATTTCGGCCAAACATCGGTCAAGCATCCCCAACGACCGCGCATCGACCAAATCTTATGATTTTCCGAGCGCGGCTTATGTACACTGGAGATTGTTTTAAGCAAGGATGGGTACAACATATTCAGAGATACATCCATATCGCCATGGGAGGATAACACTCGAATGAACACGATGAAAGCGTTGGTGATCGAGGCGCCTTTCCGCGCCGAGGTGAAGCAAGTGCCCATTCCTGCTCCGAAACCAGGAGAAGTGCTCATACAAGTTGAACGTACGGGGATATGCGGAACGGACATTCATATTTTCCGAGGGGAGTACGTATCCCCGTATCCCGTCATTCCGGGACACGAACTTTCGGGCACCGTCGTACAGCTGGGGGACGGCGTGACCGGATTCAACGTCGGCGACCGCGTTACGGTGGAACCGAACATCCACTGCGGGCGGTGTCCTTACTGTTTGACCCATCGCGGCAACCACTGCGACAATTGGCAGGCCATCGGCGTTACCATGAACGGCGGCATGGCCGAATATGTGACGGCGCCCGCGGGGAACGTGTTCGCGCTCCCGTCCGATATGAGCTTCGCCACCGGCGCGTTTATCGAGCCGCTGGCCTGTGTCGTTCATGCCATGAACCGCCTGCGTCTCGCCCCGGCTTCCCGCGTGCTGATCTTCGGGGCCGGCGCAATGGGGCAGCAGCTCATTCAAGCGCTTGCGTGCTCGGGAGCATCCGAGCTCGCCGTGGTCGATCTATCCGCCCGTAAGCTTGAAATGGCGAAACAATGGGGAGCGACAAAGACGATATTGTACGAACAGCTGGCACAATCCGCGCTTCTGGCCGAATACCCCAGGGGATTCGATGTCGTCGTCGATTCGACAGGCATCCCCTCCGTCATCGAACAAGCGCTGACCTATTTGGGACCGGCCGGCACCTATTTGCAGTTCGGCGTCGCTCCGCGGACGGAGACGATCCGGCTGAGCCCGTTCGAACTGTTCCAGCGGGATTGGACGTTGATCGGTTCCATGGCGACCAACAACACGTTTTTGCCTGCGCTTCATTGGGCCAAAGAGGGACGCATTCAACTGGAACCGCTCGTTACGAAAGTCGTGCGGCTGGAAGATGTGCCGGATCTGTTGGCCAACGGCGCGGGCCCCGACCAGATGAAAGTGCAGGTTCAGCTGCGATAAGTCGGCTCGAAGCGCACAGCCGTAGCCATGGGATTGTGCGCACAGTTTTGCTATAATGGTGTTCAGGAGGACAGCTCCTCCGAGTCATTGTGAATACGGCATTGGTTCAATAAGGAAAGACATCATTGTTTTAAAACCTATGATGAAGCAGTGCTGATGGACTGCAGACGGAATGAACGCGTGCAGAACAAGCCAAGCTTGCAAAGTAGGGTGTGGAACAATGAGCGGTGACATTTCCTTATTAAACTTTGACGGAACTCTCCAACTTCAAAACCAATTGAAAATCCGAGCCCGGGAATGGATCGATCTCTCCGATCTTCAAGGCTGCCATGGATATTGCGAACAGCATGCGCTGCGCCAGATCAGAAAAAGGCTGCAATCCCGCAAGTGCAGGGGCATCACCTTTATCGGCAGCGGACATTATCATTACGTCACGTATGTGCTGATGTCGGAAATCCGGCAGCCTTTTTCCCTTATTTTGTTCGATCACCACACCGACCTTTCCCCGAATGATGATGCGGCGGTCCTGTCGTGCGGTTCATGGTTGACCCACGCGCTGAACACGCTGCCCTTCCTGAAGCATGCCGTCATCATTGGCGCGAACCCGGAAAACCGTTTCGTTGCCGAATCCGCCAACTCGGAACCCGCCGCCATCGAATCCAAAAACCTGAAATCCGACACAATCGAACCCAAAAACCCGAAAGCTGGTCCGAGACTTTACACCGTCAAACCTGAGAACTCGAAACTTGACACCGTTGAACACGCGAACCGAAAAACTTGCGCCGTTGAACATGCGAACCCGAATCCCGGCACCGTTGAACACGCGAATCCGAAAACCGTCACCCTCATTTCCGAATCGGAGGTGAAACGGCTGCCGACCGCGGCGCTGATCCGGAAAATCCGCTCTTCGCTGCCGGACCTCCCCGTGTACATCAGTGTGGACAAAGACGTGCTGAGCGAAAAAGATGCGGCCACCAACTGGGATCAGGGGAGCATGACTCTCGATCAACTGCTGATGCTGATCCGCTGCCTGAAGCAACATCGCACCGTCATCGCGGCCGATGTGTGCGGAGAGCTGCCGCTGTCCCCGCTCGATCATTTCGCCGCCGAACGGGTGCGCCTCGCAAAGATGAACGAAGCCGCCAACCGGGCGATCGCCGACATTTTGACCGCGAGCTGACGCGGCGGTGCGCACGGAGATGCCGCTGTTTGACCGCGAGCTGACGGCGGCGCGGACGGGGGATGCCGCCGCACGTCCCGCAAGCAAGACCTGCATTTGGACTCTTTCATCACCGGCGCCTGCGCAATGCCGTTCGGGAACACGGCAATGGCCCCCCTTCCGTCGCCGCCCCCGAATTCTTACGGACATGCATGACCATTAGCGGCCTTTTTTCGTTCATTTGCGATTGTAACAGTGTCCGTTAGCGCCCCCATATTGGCTCGCGACCGGGTTTTTGGGTCTTTTGTGGACATGGATGACCGTTACACAAAGCAAACCGACAAAAAGTCGCTCTAATGGACACCGGTGTCCGTTAGCCGCCAAACCGACAATAAAAACCTCCCGGTTTCCGCATCCGGGAGGTTTTTGAACGGTGAGCCTTCAACGGCAGCAGAGCCGCACGGGCACCGGCCGCCTGTGATTCTCGCGGCCAACCCCGTGGCTTGATGCTGCCGAGACGCAACTGCGGTGCAGGAAAATGTACCGGCCTGTGTGCAGTTCCCGCCGCGCCGGCATGCAGGGCATGCTGCCCGCGTAGCATTGGTCGAACACGACGGTTCGCTCCGCCAATACGGGAAGTTCTGGGCATGCACCCAATCGCAGCCGTAGGGAGGAAGCATGTGGCGGTCGAGGGAGTAAAACATCACCATGATCGCTTCCATCCGCAAACCCCCGCCCAAGTCATGTAGTGCCGGTCACAGGCCTGATCAGCGATCCGCAGCTGTTTGGGTCCACCAAGTTCCGATCCTTAACGTCGTTAATCTTTCGTGAGGCTAAAATCGTCCACCTGAATCCAGGTATCGCCGCTCAGCGCCCACATGCCCGCAAACACTTCCACGCTGTGCCGGTTGCCGGAATTGAACTGCACGGTCAATTTCGTATAGTTCGGCAGCGAGTAAAATCTCGTCTCGTTTATAATCGGACCGTTGTTCGGCCCCCTCACGCCGAAATAGCCGTCGTTGTTGTTGGCGGAAGTGCGTATCCATGCCGACAGCGTGTAGTTCGTGTTCGGTCGACGAACACCTCTTGTTTGATGGCGTTCCAACCGCTGTCCCAGCGCGCGAACCCGTTGTTCGCGCCGGAATGGGCGTAACCGAGATTGCGGTCGATACCGGCGTGCCCGTTCACGTACCACGGCGATGACACGGTCGACGAAGGCTGCGCTTCAAATCCGGGGTCGCCGATCAAGTTGCCGCCGCGCGTCAGGCTGACGTCGTCGATCTGCAGCCAGGTGTCGCCGTTTGCCCAAAGCCCGGCGTACAGTTCCACGATCGAGTTCGGACCGGAGTTGAACTGCACGGTCAGTTCCGTGTAGTTCGCGAGCGCGCCGAATTTCGTTTCATTCAAAATCGGGCCGTAATTCGGAAGCCGTACGCCGAAATACCCGTCGGTGTTGTTGGCCGACGTGCGGATCCATCCCTTGAGCGTATAATCCGTGTGCGGCTGCACGACGACGCGCTGCTTGATGGCGTTCCAGCCGCTGGCGTTGCGGACATAACCGTTGTCTTCCCCGGTGCGCGCATAACCGAGATTGCGGTCGATGCCCCCCTGCCCGTCGACGTACCAGGGCGCCATGACCGGCGTTTCCGTTTGCGTTTCAAATCCCGGATCGGAAACGAGGTTGTCTCCCAGGTTATCCGGAGTCAGCGTCGCTTTCATCAAACGCGTGTTGTAGTCCGGATACCAGGTGGACATGATGAAATACAAATCCGGACCGTTGTTCGACAGCGGGTGGATGAATGCACCGTACTGCCCGAGTCCCGTAAAATCGCCCGGAACCAAAATCTTTTCGCCGCTCCACGGTCCGACCGGCGTCGGCGCGTCACGCATGACGATCGCGTGGCGGTGTTCGTTCAGATACGTCATGATAAACCGGTCAAAATAACTGTTGTACGCCACCGAAAGCTCTCCCGCCACGCCGATGGCCACCGGACGCGCATCCGCCTGGTTGGCGGACCAGCCGTTGCCGTCCCAGTACCGGTATGCGCCGATATTCAGCATCTCATTTTCCGGCACACGCGCCAGATGGATGTTGCCGAACCTTCCGTTCGGTGTTCCGTACATGTACACATATCCTTCCAATTTGAGAAACGCGGCCATCTGGAAGTTGTTGTCCCACGACGGCGTGTTGTACCAGCGCGCGGTCGGATGCTTGATCCACGTATTGCCGTTGTCGTCCGAATACGCGATGCCGGAATAATTCGTGTACCAGTGGCCGGGATCCCCCCAGTGGTGCACGGACATGTAATGAATATAATGCCGCGAACCGACCGTGACCCCCGCCGTCGGAATGACCGTCATTTCGTTGTTGTTGATTTTCAGGGAAGGCAAGATTTCCTTCGCGTGACCCGGGTAATCCGTGATCATATGGGAAAAAGAAAGCCCGTCCGCGAGATTCGTGTCGGACGACACCGCCAGCACGTTGCTTCTCGTCCATTGGCCGGCCGCGTTGTTCGTGTCCCCGAACGCGATAAAATATTCGCCGCCGCCTTTGTCCCAGATGATGCCGAGGTCGGTGCCGCCAATATCGTAATTGGCGTGTGTCTGATTCGGATTCGGCACCGTTTCTCCCGCGGGCGTCGGTCCCGTCACTCTCGACACCGTTTGAAGCCCGGTGGGCGTCAGCGCCGCCGCGCCGCCCGCAAACAGCATGAACATCAGCAGCGGCAGTAACGCCATCGCCACGGCCCGTCTTTTTCGGCTCATTCCTCATCAACCTCGCTCATGATTTGATTTGAAATCATCATGTCGGACTGACCAAGATGGGAATGAATCATGCTGTACTGACCCAGAAGAGAATGGAAAACTCTTCCAACTCCCTCTTTCAAAAAAAAATGCGGCGGAACTTTCCGAGAGATGCGCATTAACCGCATTTGTCAGCCAACGGCTTCCTAAGGCAAAAGTTCCAGCCACACCACGCTCCGCGCCGGAATCGGCAGACGGACATCCAGCGGCCGCATGTTCCCGGTTTCCGCAGCATCGTCCGGCGCGCCGGCGGCTGCGAAAGGTTCCGCCTCCCCTTCCGCCGAGCGGTGCAAGAGCACCCGGCTCCAGCGAACTTCTCCCTGCAAGGGATCGAGTTTGAACGACACTACACGCGGCGTTTCCGTCACATTGGCAAAAAACAGCGCGACGCTTTCGTTGCGATACTGCCATGCCGCACGAACGACCGCGTCGACCGCGGCGGTTCCCGTGTCGTTGTATTCCTTGAAGTCTTTCGCGCAGTTGTATTGGAACCAGTCCAGTTCCGCCCTACCGCCGTCTTCCTCCATTTCCGGCGGGCGCAGCATTTTGCCGTACGCCAAATATTTGTTGGCCGGTCCGGTTCTCAGCCGCGCATATTGGGCCAAATAGCGGGCGCGCTCGTCCGAAAATTTGTATCCTCTCGGTTCAAAAATATAGTAATGTTCGTCCGGGCGGTTCTCTTCGCCATCCAATTGTTCCATCGGACTGTACTCGTAATTCAGTTCATACAGTCCTCCCCACAGGTACGTTCGGGCGACCGTATAATAAAACAGCGAGCCGATCTCTTCGGTCAGTTTGCCCCATCCGTCCAGGCGCACGGGGCCGTACTCGTGATACACATACGTGAACATCGGAATGAGTTCGGCCGCCCCGCTTTTCAGCAAATCGCGCAGCGGCCATCCCTCGAGCGGCGCCGCGGGCTGCGCGCCGGCGCGCGCCTGGTAGTAGTCCAGCACGTCGAGGAAAATTTCGTTGATCATTTCCGTGCCCATCGGAACGTAGCGGCCCGCCTCGCGGATCATCGCTTCCTTCGTCCGGATATAATTGTCCCTGTACGCGTCCGTGATCGTTTTTCCGGCGCCGGCGGGATGTCCGTGGGTCGGATCGCCGCAATGTTTCAAAATGTTGTTGGCGGAAATGTCGTAGTAAATCGCGTCGACGCCCGCTTCCCGCTGCAGCCGCCGGTCGCGTTCCACGTGCAGTTCGCGCGTGTACCGGGCCGCCGGGCACAGGAGCGGAAACTTGTACTTGTCGACGCTTTTCATCCGGTCGGGGTCAGGGAACTTCTGCATCGCTTCCCGGCCCTGGTCGCCGTCCGCTCCCCGCACATTGAACAGGTAGTCGAACTCGAACGGCGCGAACCGGTCGCCCTGCCCGCGGATGCACGCCAAATTCGCCGGATGGAACGTCGTCGGGAACCAGTCCGCCAGACCTCCCGGAACCCCGTTGTAAAAATTTTGCCGCGTATGTACCCAGTCGGGGCCGAGAATGTGAAATATCGGCGTGCCGATCGCCTCCCGGTACGCTTTCAACCATTTCGTTCGGTCATGCCCCGCGTTGACGCCGAACGTGGCCGCGCCGGTTTGCTCCAGCAGCCAGACGCCTTTTTCCGCTTCGTCCCTGTCCGCCAGTTTCCCTCCGGCGCACCAAAATTGACGCTCCGCCCACGTTTTGTACAGATCCGCCGCTTCCTGCCAGTCGCGCCCTTCCAATAGCCGGACGACGCAAGGGTACGGTGCGCGCAATCCCTTCGCCGCGCCGATTTCTTCGCATCCGTGAATAAAACTCGCTTCCAGCAGGCCGTTGCCGTTTTTGTAAAAGTTCAGCCATTTGGCGTATCCTTCGCCGTCGAGCGCGGCAAAATACAGTCCTCCCCTGTTTTTTCCGTAATAGGCGAAAAACTGCATCGTCGCGCCCGAAAACCCTTCGGGATAAGGCATGAAACGGAACCCGGGTCCGTCCGCGGCAAAGTGCTTCATCGGATTGCGCACGAGGAACCCGGTCGCGAACGAATGCGCCACGAAATCGCTTTCGCCGTTCTCCGTAATGACGCCCAAATTGGGGATCACCGGGTATTCCAGGCTGAGCACGGGTTCAGCGCTTTCGTTCGCCACTTCACAGGTAAAACGCACTTCCTCGCCGTCCCGGGGCAGCTCGACGCGACCGGTCACACAAAGCCCCGGCCGCACTTCCCATATGAGCGTCCGCCTCTCCACGCCGTCTTGCGCGGACTCCGCTTCCCACCGGAACGACCGGAATTCGCTCGCAAATCCTTGTTCCAGTTCAAGGCGAAACGGCACCGTCCGGGCGTCCGACACGATCAACCGCAGCGACTTCCGCTTGTCCTGCAAGCCGATCACCGCGCCGTTTTCCTCGCTGAGCCAGAGAGCAAGGCGATCGTTTTCCAGACGTATCATGGCTCCGTCCCCTCTTCCGCCTTTTCCAGATCGACCTTCATCCAAAACACGTTGTACGGATCCCACAGCGACAGCGTAAAATAGACGGTACGGCCGCCGTTTTCCAAATATCTGGGATTCATGAACGGCGCGTACAGACCGGGGTATTCCTCTTTGGGAACCAGCACGATTTCTTCGCCCCACGGCCCCCACGGCCGAATGCCTTCCCGAATGACGACGCCCGTGCCTTCTTTCAAATACGTCATGATCCAGCGTTCCAGATAAGGATTCCAAATGACGGACAGTTCGCCGACGCCGACATTGTTGGAGGCGACCAGTTCGGCATCGTTCATGTCGCTCGACCAGATCGGCTCCCCGTCCTTATCCAGACCGGCAAAGTATCGGTAGGCATTGAAATCCTCGATGGACTTTTCGTCCACTTTCATCAGCTTCACTCCGCCGAACCGCCCGGCGGGAATGCACCACAAGTAAATTTCCGTCAGCGAGTCGTTGATTTTGACCGGATACGGACTGACCTGGATGAAATTGCTGTCGCCCGGCCATTTCACGTCTTCCAGCAAAGTCCAGAACTTGCCGCCGTCCGTCGATTTGGCCAACCCTCCGTAATTGGCGTACCATACCCCCGGAGGCCCCCAATGATTGACGGACATAAAATACAAGTACAACGTATCCCCGACCGCGATGCCGTGCGTCGGGATTTTCGTCATCTCTTCGCCGTCCACCTTGAGTGAAGGCAGCAGTTCTTTGGCGTGATTGCCGTAATCCGTCATCATCGTGTCGAACGTCAATCCGTCCGACGGATCGTCGTCCGTAATGACCGCCAAGGTGTTGGAGCGCCAATCGGATCCTCCGCCCCCGGTCATTCCGGGAGAGCGGTAGCCGAACGTATCGCCGAACACCATGTAGGTGACGTCACCGACGTTGAACATCGAGCCGAGGTCGGTGCCGTACACTTCATATTCATGCGTGCGGTTGATCGAATCGCGTCCGGTCAATTGGGCCACCTGGGTAAGCCCGCTTACTCCTTTCAGCACGAACTCGCCGTCCGCCCGAAGTTCCTCCGGCACTGGTTTCGCCCCCGATCCTGCACATCCGGCCAGCAATACCGCCGACAGCGCCGCCGCCACGAAAGCCCGGACCGCTCGCGCCGTTCTTCCGCCCCAACTCGTCCTTTGCGTCCGTTTTGTCAATTTCATGCATCCCGCCCTTTCCGGACCTAACCGTAAACTAAAGATCATCGACTCGGTTCTATCCGCTTGTGAAGGGATAACGCTCTCATGTTCACCGCCCATGGAGAGGGCCGCCCCGGCTTTTCATCGCAGATTGGGGAGACGGCTCCGGTTCTCACGACATTGGGACTGCGGCGGCGGTTTTTCACCGCACGTTTGCGCACCCCGCTCCGTTTCCGCCGAACCTTGGGATTTTTCGCTCCGTGTTCCGCTCCAGTCTTCACCCTACATCGGAAATAACGCGGTCCATAACGCGGGGTTCTTCTCCGTAACAAAGTTTCCGGGCGAAAACGCTTCCGGATGAAATCGCCGCCGGTTCCGCGGCCGGCCGCTTCCTACTTCATCCCCGTAATTCGGATGCCCTGAATGATATAGCGCTGGAAGAACAGGAACAACAGAATCGTCGGCAGCGCCGCCAGCGTGGAGCCGGCCATGATGACGCCCGTCTCCGTCGAACGTTCGCCGCGGAAGTAGGCGAGAAGCTGCATGATCTGGAACAGATCCTCGTTGGAAATCGTCATGATCGGCCAGATGAACGAGTTCCAGTACCCAAGGAAAGAACCGATGCCGATAATGACAAACGGCGGCATGGACAAGGGCAAAAACAAATACAGATAAATCTGGAACCGGTTCGCGCCGTCCATGAACGCCGCTTCCTCCATCTCGTTCGACATGTTCAAATAAAATTGACGGAAAAAGAACACGGCGAACGCCGCCGCCACGCCGGGCAAAATCAGCACGGCCATCGTGTTGAGCATGCCCAACTTGGCAACGACAATGTAGGAAGGAATGAGAATGGCCATCGAAGGAATGAACATCGTCATGATGACGTAAACCCACAGGAGCCGTTTCAACGGGAATTCCAGCCGGGCAAACGCATAAGCCGCCATCGAGTTGACCGCCAGCCCGAGCAAGGTAAAAATGACCGCGCCCACAAAGGTGATGAGCATGGAGCGCGCAAATTTCCAGTCTTGAAACAGCACCTGGTAATTGTCGAGAATCCATTTCGTCGGCCAAAACCGGAACGGGTAACCGAGCACTTCCGTTTTGGTTTTGAAGCCGGCCACCGCCATCCAGAACAGCGGAAACAACGATACGGCTGTCACCGCCAATCCGATCAGACGCGCGATCACTTGAGACGCCGACAGCTTACCGCGCATAGTTTCACCCCGTCTCCATTCAGGAATCGATTGCTTTGTCCGAACTGAACGCCCGGAACATCAGACTCGATATGAAGCCGACGATCAAAAACAGGAGCAGGGCTGACGCGATCGTGTAACCGAGGTACGGGTCGCCCCTGAAATGGTTGAAGATGAACAGATTGGGCGTCATGGTCGTATTCAGCGGTCCGCCGCCGGTCATCATGTACGGCAGGTCGAACTGCTGGATCGCGCCTACGGTGCCGGTAACGACGACGAACAGGAACACGTTTTTCATCATCGGAATGGTGATGTAGAACATTTTGGTCCACCAGCCGGCGCCGTCGATTTCCGCCGCTTCATAGTAGCTGGCGGGGATGTCGTTCAGACCGGCCAGCATGATCAGCGTCGTGTAGCCGAACCCGAGCCAGACGGCCGGTATCGCAATCGACAGCATCGCCGTCCGCATGTCCGACGTCCAGGCCTGGTGTTCGAAACCGAGCAAACTGATCAAATAGTTGGCCAGCCCACCCTGATAGTCGTAAATAAAAATGAAGATGATGGAAGCGACGACGCCGGATACGACGTTCGGCACGTAGATGGACGTTTTGACCAGACTGCCGAGCTTCCCCTGCAGCAATTTCACGACATGCGCAAACAAGAACGCCAAGATAAATCCGGCCGGAACGGTGTAAAACACAAACTTGATCCCGACCCAGATCGATCCCCAAAACTTGCTGTCATTCCAGACGCGCTCGAAATTTTGCCAGCCGACAAAAACGGATTCCTTGTAAAAGCTCCACTGGTAGAAGCTGACGTACATGGCGTATATCAACGGAATGACAACAAAGATCGTGAGCAGCACCACGATCGGCGTGAGCATCAGGTAAGCGACCTTCATGTCGTGTTTTTTCAGGGATGATCTCAACTTCCCCACCTCTTGCGTACTAAGATAGCGGCTTACCTTTCGGGCGCCGCGCCTGTGCACGGCGCGATACGCAACCGGACGAAAGCGAACCCGGTTTTCTCAACCAAGTCGACGCCGGGTGTCCGTCCATGTCCCGATTCCAGGCCGTGACAAGCGGATGAGGGAACCGTCAACGGAAGATGCCCGTGAACGCCCCGACAGGGCGTTCACGGACGAACTTCTTTTTTTGAAATAAAACTATCGGTATGCTACAATTTACTGGAGGTTGGGGTTCGTTCCTGCATAGTTGTTGGCTTCGATGTAATCATTGATTTCCTTTTCCGCGATTTCCAATGATTTATCGATGTCCATTCCTTGCAGGACGACCCTTTCAACTGCCGTGGCGTACGCCATGCTGATTTCCCACGCGTAAATCGGTTCGCCGACCGCGTACGGCACGACTTTTTCCGCGACCAGTTTGCGCCATTCGTCGTTTTGCGCCTCCGGATCCGCGTTGATCGCCTCGTCCACCGACTTCCGCGCCGGGAACTTGGAATATTTCGTCGTCTTGAAGAAATCGATCATGATGTCCGGATTGCCCGCGAGCATCCAAGTGATAAACTCCGCCGCTTCTTTCGGATGGTCGGAATTGCCGTCGACGACGAGCGTCCATCCGCCGAGCGATGCGGTCGGCACCTGCTGATTGCCGTCCGGCGTCGGCATCACGGCTACGCCCACTTTGTCCAGGATGTCCGGGAAGTCGTTGCGCAGCTGCCCGATCGCCCAAGAGCCGTTGATCGCCATCGCGGCGCGCCCTTCCCCGAACGGCAGAATGTCCGTATATCCTCCGGGCATTTGTTTCGGCACGACTCCGTTCGCGTGCAAGTCTTTCCAGAACTGCAGCAGTTTCCGGTACGCGTCGTTGTTGATCGTCGCTTTCGACCAGTCGTCGCTGATCGGAAACTGGCCGACCATGCCTTGCCATCCCCAGTTCGTCCACGCGATTTCCACCGCGTTGCCTGCGGCGAGCAATCCGTAGCGGCCGTTCGTCGCCAGTTTTTTGCCGTATTCGATCAGCTCATCCCAAGTAACCGGCGGTTTGTTGGGATCGAGTCCGGCCTCTTCAAAGAAATCCTTGCGATAGTAAAGGATCGACGACGGTTCGACCAGCAGCGGATAGGCGTAATGCTTGCCGGCTACGCTGACAAACCCTTCGACGTTGTCAAACAAGTCTTCCCAAACGGAGGCGTCCACGTATTCGTCGAGCGCCTGGATTTTGCCCTGGTCCGCCGAAAACGCGATTTTGTTGTAGTTCATCGTGTAGATGTCCGGCGCGGTTCCCGCCGCCTGCGCTGCGGTCATGCGTTGATCCCACGCGTCGCCCGGAATGACTTCGAAGTTGATCTCGATGCGGTCGTTGGTGTTGTTAAATTCTTCGATCCACCGTTCCCACCATTTCGTGGTGAAATCCTCCATTTGCGTCGCCCAGAAATCGACAACCACTCTCTTCCCGGACGATCCGCCGCCGTTTCCACCGCTTCCTCCGCTGCCGCCGCCGCTGTCGCCGCCAGCGTTTCCGCCCTTGTTGCCGCCTCCGCCGCATGCCGACAATGCCATCGACAACGCCAGCATCAGGGCGAGAAGCCATGTCCAGCTTTTCCTTGTGTGCAGCGTTTTCATTTTTTGCTTTAACCTCCCTTATGTTTGAAATGATGTATAAGAATCACTTCTTGCGGGAGAAGAAGTGATCTTACCCGCTGTGGCCCGCATCCCGCAGCACGCTGGATTCCCTGACGACGAGCCGCGGAAGCAGGCGGATTTTCTTGCGTTCGCTCACATCGCCGTGCAGTCGGTCCATCAGAATTTGCGCGGCGTTGCGGCCGATCTCTTCTTGCATCATCGCCACCGAAGTCAGCTTGGGATACACGCGCGAGGCAATGTCCAGATTGTCCAGACCCGACAGCGCAATATCGTCGGGAATGCGCAGTCCGATTTCTTCGCACGCCTTCATGATGCCGATCGCCATCAGGTCGTTCGCCGCGACGATCGCCTGCGGGCGCTTCTCTTTCCCGAGCAGGACGAGACCGCTTGCGTATCCGCCGCTTTCGGTGTAGTTGGATTCGCAAACGAGTTCGTCGTCCGGTCGCAAACCGGCGTCCAGCAGAGCGTCGCGGTAGCCGCAATAACGCTCGTAACCGGTTTGCTCCTTCATGTCGCCGCCGACAAACGCGATGCGTTCCATGCCCTGTTTGAGAAAATGTTCCGTCGCCTGCTTGACCGCCAGGTACGTGTCGACGTAAACGTAGTCGAAACGGTCTTCGCCGGACGGAGATTCGTACTTGTTGGTCAGCACGACCGGCGCGTTCAGTTCGTTGATCATGCCGATGTTTTTTTCGCAAAAATGGAACGATACCATGATCATGCCGTCCGCGATCCGCTCGCGCAGGTTTTGAATCGCCCGCAGTTCTTCTTTGAGGCTGTGTTTGGTATAAAACAGGATGAGCAAATACCCGTACTGCTCGATGACGCTGTTGATGCCGTTGATCATGTCGAAGTAGAAAGGGTTGCAAATGTCGGGAACGGCAAACAGGATTTTCCCGGTTTTTTTCGTTTTGAGCATTTTCGCCGCCTGGTCGGGGGCGTAATTGAGCTCTTTGGCCGCCTGCAGCACTTTGAGGCGCGTTTTTTCGCTGCAGTATCCCTTCCCTGACAGCGCCCTCGAAACAGTCGAAGGGGAAATGCCGAGACGTTCGGCGATGTGATAAATGGTACTCATACGCGTTCAACCCCTTTCCTGACCATTATCTTCGTCGGTGGTCGGGCGCGTTCCTGCAATCGGTCCGCGGCCGGCGCGCACAATCTCGTGCGGCCGCGAGCGCCTTTGCATCCGGCGTATCCCCCGCCTCGCGCCGCCTCGTGCAGCCGCCGCAGCCTTGTGCAGCCTCGCACAACCTCGCGCCAGCCCGACGTCTCGCGCCGCTCCCACAGTCTCGCGCCTCGCCTTCTTCCGCCTTCGCGCTGTCTCGTGCAGCCTCCGCTGCCGCTCACGCCCATATGCGGCCGATTCCCGTGCCTATGCGGCTTCTCCGATAGGATCGCGCCGGCCGAACGGCCGACGCGGGTGCGCAGCGCCCCTGTGCCGCCGCATGCACTATCCCCTGCTGTTATGGCTGAACTGCGCCGCCAGCGATTCCGCGTTGAAAGGGTTGATATCCGGCAGCGGCAGCCGATGCGCCACCTTGGGCAGCGGCGCATAGGGCCGGTGCGGTTCCGTCTGGTACCAGTACGCGGTGGACGAGATGTCGTCGCTGCGATGGTTGTTGTGTCCGTGTTCGATCGTCACCCTGATGCTTTTTTCGAACAAAATCGGATCGAGAATATGATACCGGTACGTCGTAATTTTCCCGCTCCAGTTCGGCCCGCCGCCAAGAATGATGCCGTGATAAGGAGTGCACACTTCCTGCTGCGGACACCACGCGGTGTTGAAATAGTCTTCGGTTCCGGTGCCGTGCAGGGACGGCGGCCACGGTTCCCCGTCGATAAAAATCATGTCGTCGCCTTCCCCGTACCAGTTCCATTCCCGGGTCATGCGCAAATTGTGGACGTTGAAATTGCAACCGACGTAATGTCCTTTGCCCTCGGCTTCAAGGATGACGTAATTGCCCGCGCCGGTCGTATTTTTGCCGCCGAATTCGTAGAACGCGTTGTCGACGCCCTCGTCCGGAATGCCGTCCGTCGGACATTCGCGGTTCCATCTCGCGTGAAAGCGCAGTTCGTTGTCGGGAAGCGCATCCACTTGCACGTAATCGATATAGTAATAGAACTTGATCGGCTGTTCCGCTTCGTTTTCGATCTCGATTGTGGCATCGATTGCATAAGGCATCGGAAAAAAGCAGTTCCACGCTTTGCCGTCCTCGGGACTCATCATCAGGCAGGCGGAGGAGAAATTCCGGGTAATGCCGTGCCCCATACCGAAAAAATCTCCAATCGGCGCTTCCACGCTCGGATTCGTCTCGCCGTCCCAGTACATGCGCAGCACGATTTTACGCGGCAAAAACGCTTCCTGCACCGGTCCGTCCGTCTGCATCGTCATCCAGATATGCCGGATGTACCCCGCGCCGGTCAAGCGGCAGAGCTCCACCCGTTCACCGGGGTGAACGGATATGTAGTCCTTGTTGCCTCCCGTGCGGTCGTAGCTGGACACCCTTCTGCTTCTCCCGGATTTTTTTTGGCTCAGCGTCTGAATGAACTCATGGACCACCACATGCACATTCCTTTCCTTTGTTTTTGTGACACCGATTGCAGATTATTTTAAAAAAAATAGGAACCAATCAGACAAATATATGGAAACATCATGCTCATTGATGTGGAATCGATGTTAGGCCCATCATAATACAAAAACGCTTACATTGCAAGAGCATTTTTTCAGACAATTTTTATAAGCGCTTTATTCATGCTCCAATCGAAAAGATCCGACAACTTTTTGCGGCGTCGCTCGTCATACATGGTGAGCTCGAGAGCCATATCGAAGCGCTTCGGTGGCAAACACGCAGCCGGCATGGACGGGACAAAGCGCGCCCGCTTTGAGCGCCGACAAAGGCGCGCTCCGTATGACGTCGGCCAACGCGCTGCACAATGGAGGAAAACCAATGGAAGTCCGCATCGAACAACTGACCAAATCCTACGGCAACCGGCCGCCCGCGCTGGACCACATTGACATCACGATACCCAGCGGCATCTTCGGTCTGCTTGGACCGAACGGCGCCGGCAAATCCACGCTGATGCAAATTTTGGCGACCATTTTGCCGCAAAGTTCGGGGAACGTCCGCATCGGGCCGTACACCTTGGGAAAAGACGACCCCGCCATCCGGCAAATCCTCGGGTATTTGCCCCAGGAGTTCGGCTTGTACAAAAAGCTGACCGGCGAAGAATTTCTCGATTACGTGGCGATCATGAAAGGCATCAAGGATGCCGGGCGGCGCAAACGGCAAATCGCCGAGCTGCTCGAACGGCTCAATATGTCCGTGCACGCGCGGACCAAAATCGCGCGTTATTCCGGAGGCATGAAGCAGCGCATCGGCATCGCGCAGGCGCTGCTCGGCGATCCGAAGCTCGTCATCGTCGACGAACCGACCGCCGGCCTCGATCCGGAGGAGCGCATCCGCTTCCGCAACCTGCTCGACGAATGGAGCGCGGGCCGGGTGATCCTGCTCTCCACGCATATCGTCAGCGATATCGAAACGTCGTGTACGCGCCTCGCCATCCTGCGAAAGGGCAAAATCGTTTTCAACGGCGGCCGGCAAGAACTCGCCGCCAAAGCCGAAGGCAAAGTATGGACCGGCACGGTGAGCGAACGAGAAGCCGATGAGCTCCGTTCCCGCTTCCAGGTCGTGAACTCCCGCAGAACCGCGGCCGGCCTGGAAGTGCGCGTCATCGCCGACGGCCGTCCGTTCCCCGAAGCGCAGCCTGCCGCGGCCGGTCTGGAAGACGGGTACATCCTGACCATGGGGGCGGATGCCGTATGAGCTTCGCGCGGTATTTGACGGTGGAGTGGAAGCTTTGGGGCCGCGGCCCGCTCGTCTGGATCCTCCTGTTGATCTTTGCCGGCGTGTACTATTTGGTTGCGTTTTTGGATCCCGACGACGCCGATGTCGGACGATACGCCTTGCAGCAAAGCATGTTTCTGTTTCCCGTGTTTTTTGTGGCGCTCCTGCTGGCGATGTATGCGACCCGCAGGGAAGCCGTGACGCGCAACGGGCCGCTGCTTGCCGCCATGCCTTACCGTTCTCCGCAGCTCATTGCGGCGAAACTGTTCGGTATCGGCATTCCGCTGACGCTTCTCGCCTGGGTTCCGGCATTGTTGTACGCTGCGCAAGCCGCCGACGCCGGGGTTCCGGCCAGCGCGATACGGTACGGCGTGTTCGTCCTGTTATCGTCGGCGGTCCCGCTCTGGTACATGATCGCCCTGGGATTCGTCATCGGCTCCATCACCCATAAGCGCTGGAATTACATTCTCGGCATCGTCGTATTTTTGCTGCTGACCTACGGGGTGAACATGCGTCTGCAGTATTGGGCGCCGTATATGCAGATCGCCGATTTTACGCGCATGAGCTTTTTTTACCCGGACAGCTACTCGAAGGTATGGGGATTTTCCCGCGATCCCGTCTTTTGGATGAACCGCGCCTTTTATTTGCTCATCGCCGCGGGATTGATTTTGCTGCTCATCGCTCTGGTGAAAAACCGGCGCGGCGAAAAGCGTCTCCTTCCCGTGTGGCACGCTTCCTGGGCCGCCTGTTTCGCCTCCGCGATCGTGATCGTCGCCTTTTATGTCGGCATATGGTCGGATCGAATGGCGCAGATCGAGCAAGAGTACGACGTGTATCGATCCGTCGCGGATGCGGATCGCTTCGCCGTTCCGGAACTCGCGCGCGAAACGGAGCCCAAGCTCGTCGCTTCCGACTATGATCTGGATGTGACGTTGGGCGGCGGCCGTACCGTGAAAGTGAAGGCCAAGTTTGATGTGACCAATGTTTCGGACGAAACGTTGGAAACGGTGCCGATCACGCTCAGGCATTGGTTTGCGGTGAATGGCGTCGCCGTGGACGGCCAACCGGTCGATTGGCATCGCGAACCGGGAAGCGATACGCTTCGGCTCACACCGGCCGAGCCGCTCGAGCCGGGTTCGAGCGTTGCGGTGGAAACCGAGTATGAAGGCGAGGTCGATATTTGGAGGCGGGAAGGAACCTTCTACGGATTCGATTACAAAAGAACGTATTTTGCCGACCGCAACGCCGTTTTTCTTCCCGGCATGATCGGTTGGTATCCCTTGGCGGGAGAACATAAGCTGGCTTCGGTCAGCGAGATTTTTTATATCGACACTTCCGGACAGAAGAGAAAGTCCGTCCACGTATTGAACGATCTCGTCCCCACGGTGCCGGACACGAATTTTTCCGTTACGGTCGAGTCGTCATCGCCGATGTCGTTCGTTTTTAACGGACGTCTCATCGAACCGGTACGTTCCGGCACCCGTTATGTCACGGCGGCGGATGCGCAGCGTGTTTCCGGCGTGTCGCTGATCGGCGGGGAACTCACGACGTTCACGGAAACCATCGGAGACCGGAACGTCACGCTGATCGCCGGCGCGCAGACGGATCGCGCCAAAGCCCGCAAGCGGGTTCAACAATTGGCGCAGCTCGCGGAACGCGTGGAAACGGAAATGCTGGCCGTATGGGGCGATCAAATCGTTCACCGTTTCCGGCCGCAGGAAACGTTCATGTTCGTCGACTTGAACTTGCCCGACGCTTTTTCCCATGCCGTCGACGGCACGCTCGTCACGATGTGGGACAGCATGAACGGCGTGATCTTTTTGCCGGAAAACATCGGCTATAACCTTGCATCCGACGCGTTTCCCTATCTGTTCAACCGCTTGATGGCCGGAAACCGCGCGGACGCGTACGCGACGGAATTTCACGAGCTGTTCCGGGCATACATCGATCGCCAATACGAAGGCGGCGAAGGACCGTTGATCGATCTCAAGCGTTACCGCGTGCCGCGGACGTTTCAACTCGTCAACGAAATCTACGATCGTTCCGATGAAGCGCAATTTCGCGCTTTTCTCAAAGATTATTTCGAGGTGTTAAGCGGCGATTACAAAAACTTGCGCGAACGGGAGGAGAAGGTATGGCAATTTTTGTCCGAAACGGCAGGTGAGCGGCCGTGAATCGTGCAGGCATTTCGCATCCCACGCGGCGGATTTCCCATTTCTTCAGGAGAATGGGCTACCATCTGAAAGTGATGTGGAGCGGATACTGGATCGGGGCGATCGCCGTTCTGGTGTTCTCCGCCGTGCTTGCCGCGAATGCCGGTTCGCTCGGATTCATGATGCCGGAGCGCGACGTGCAAAAAGCCGTCTTTGCCGTCACGACGCCCGTCTTCGCGGCGCTGTCCTTCTCGGCGGTGGCGGCGGAAGAATTGGAAGAGCGCGTCATGCGCCTGCTGTACACCTTTTCCTTCCCCGCAGTGTATGTCATACTGGAAAAAATCGCGATATGCCTCATCCTGCTCACGGCCGGCATCAGCGTAAGCGCCGCGGCGGCGGTGGCGTCGCTTCCCGCAACGGCGGAAGCCGGTGTCGGGCTGCCTGAAGTTTTGGACGAAAGGGACGCCATCACGCCGGTCAATGGAGACGCATGGGACGCGTGGCGGACGCTGGTGCGCGCCGCCGCTCCCTCTTCCCTGTTTATCGGCGCCGTCAGCGCGGCGGCCAGCCTGATCGGTCGGAACGTGCTGGTCGGGCTCGGCGCAGGGATCGGGTATTGGATTTTGGAACTGATATCGCACGGCAAATGGACCGGACCACTGTACCTATTCCAGTCCGTTTGGCCGAATGAGGGCATCGACAACGAGATCAACGCCCTTCTGCTTTGCTCCGCCGCAGGAGCCCTGGTTTGTATCGCCGCCGGAATTGTTGCCAAAGGAAAACAGTGGCTGATCAAGACCTGACCATCCTCCCGGGAAGGAGGCCGTGCCGAATGACAGACGAGGAACTGATCCAGCAGCTCAAACAAGGAAACGAAGCGGCGCTGGAAGCGTTGGTCTTCCGCTATCACGCCCCGATTCGGTCCTATATCGCCCGACTCGTGCGAAATCCCGCCCATGCGGACGAACTGACGCAGGAATGCTTTGAGCGGGTTTGCCGCGCCGCGCTGAACGGAAGGCTCCCCGATCGGGTCAGGCCGTGGATGTACCGCATCGCGACGAATCTTTGCCGCGATTTGTGGAAAAAGTCGTCATATCGCGGCGAACTGCTCGCCGAACAGCACAAGATGATCTCGTATCCCGACCGCGATACGGTGACATCCATTTTGGAGCGGCAGTGGGAACGGGAAGAAATCATTCGCGCGCTCGAATCGCTGCCGGAAGACCATCGGAAAATCGTCATTCTGCGCTACTACCACGATTTGAAACTCGAAGAAATCGCGGAAATCATGGAAATGCCGCTCAACACGCTGAAATCGAAGCTGTACAAATCGTTGAAGTCGTTGGCGGCCGTGTTTGCGGGAAAGGAGGAGAGGACCGTTGCGGAAAAAAAGTAGTGCCGTTGATCCGAAATTGCATGCGATTTTGCAGGAACTTTCCGATGAACACCGGACGAAGTCCGAAGCGGATGCCATTACGGAAACGGATGCCGAACGGCTGTCGAGACATTTGCCCCGTTATACGGTAGCCGAGCCGACACTCCAGGAAAGCCGGGCGCTTGTGGAACGCATCCGGCCGCTCTTGCGCGAGAACAGGCTTTCTCCAGCTTCCGACGAAGAGGCTGCGGCCTACGCGGCGCCGGAATCAAACTCCTCCGACGAGCCGGCCTTCCCGGTGCGATCAATCGTGCGCTTTTCCGTCGAACCGGCGGCTCCGGCGCGGAACGCACACTCCTTCGACGAGAACGCTGTTTCGGAACCATTCGCGCATGCCGACGCGTCCTCCTCTCCGATGAGGACCAAATTGGAATCCGAACTTTGCTTTACCTCGGCGTCCGAATCGAAGGATGAAGCGCAGGCGCGGTTTTCCGACCGTCTGCGGGAAGCGGCCGGCGCCCGTCATTCGGCATTCGGCACCATTATCCGCTACGCCGCCGTACATGCGAAATCTTTTCCCTGGATGTTTTGGGGGCTCTCGGCGTTCGCCGTCTTTTTGGGTGTGTTGGCGTCGCCCGTCGCGACTTCCGGCGTTCTCGGAGGAGAGGAACTGCACACGAATGTGCTGATCGTGCTCGTTCCGTTGCTCGCCGGCCTCAGCGTCAGCTACTCGTTCCGCTCCTTCGGAACGCCGATGTTCGAGCTGGAGCTGTCTTTCCCGATGACGCCGATGCAATGGCTGCTCGGACGTCTGACCGTCATCGTGTTTTATCAAGCGGGGTTGGCGCTCGCGGCCAGTTTCGTGCTGAACCGAGAATGGCTGAACGAAAGTCTGCCCGCTTTTGTGATCAGTTGGCTCGTGCCGCTCGGCCTGTACTGTGCCGGCACGCTTGCCTTGACGTTGCGATTCGGGACGTGGTACGGCACGCTGATCATGGCCGCGCTGTGGATCGGCCAGATTCCGCTGCAACAACATGTCGGACCGCTGTATTTCATCAGCGATTCGAACCATCCGCACTGGGCGGCCAGCAAAATCATCGCCCTGCTGCTCACCTTGCTGTTGGCGGCGGATGTAATCCGGCAATTTCGCAAACAGCGCGCCGGGCAGACCGCCCTGTTGCGCGGAACGGAGAGATGATTCGCGATGAGGCTCATCATCGATCACGCCGCGGTTCGGGATCCATTCGTCCGTGTTTGGTCCGGGAAAGCCGCTTCCGCCGGTTTCGCCGACGAAGGAAAAGATCCTTTTCTGCTGCACCCGTTCAGCTACACCTTCCGGCCGGGTTTGTACTTGCTGCTCGGCCCGAACGGCAGCGGCAAATCGACGCTTCTCAGATTGATGGCGGGAATTATCGACCCTTCGGAAGGTTCGGTGAAGCTCGTCGAAGGCGACCGGGAACTTTCCTTTCCCTCGTTGAAGCGGAGAATCGGCTACGTGCCGCAGGAAATCGCCGTTTATGAAGAAATGACGGCATCCGCCTATTTGCGGTACGTCGCCACCATGAAACTGATTCCCGCTTCCCTGATCCCGGATCGGATCGCGGACATTGCGGCGCAGTTCGGGCTGTCGGACATGTTGCCTTGCCGCATCTCCTCCCTGTCCACCGGCACGAAAAAGCTGCTCACACTGGCGCAATCCGTGTTGTCCGATCCGGACATTTTGCTGGCGGACGAGCTGCCGGAGACACTGGATCCGGAAGCTTTGCAAAGAGTCACCGACTATTTGCGGCGTTGCGCCCGTCACTCCATCACGCTGCAGTCGACGCACAGGCTTGACGTCCTGCCCTATTTGGCGGACAAAATCCTGATCTTGTTCCGCGGCCGGTTGATCGGTTCCCATGATCCGGATGAAATTCACAGGCAGTATGCAAGCTTCGAACATTTTTACATGGATCGCATCGAGTCGGTCCGTTCTCCGCACGGATAGTCGCGCCGCCGTCCAATGGCATTTCCTTAAGAACGCGAAATCCAAACCTGTTCATCTTGCTCCCGCATCTTCAGCCACCATGCGGCATTCCGCATCCACCCGGACCTCAAATGTCCGATTCCAGGGCAGCACGATGTTGGTGATGGAAAATTCCAGCGGCAAAGGATGATGCGCGTTAGCGCGGATGGCGGCGGGCGGCCGCTTGGGCAAAAACGGCCGCAAGGCGGCGAATTGTTGGTTCAGCAACCGCTTCACTCTGTCATTGACTTGATCATATCCGGCGTCCAAATACGTATCGCTCAACCCGAGCTCCCGCCTGACCCACTCGTTGACTTCGCGGCGTACACAAGCCTGGTACGCGTATTCATCCATCAACCGCTCCAGCATAAACGCGTAATGACACAGGTCACGCTCCGAATCCCTTTCCGGCGAGGCAAAGTCCACATGAAGCGCGTGCCATCGGGCGATGGCGTGGGATATGCTGGTGCCGAGCGTATTGCCGGCCGTATTCCAGCCGGCGTAGGACAACAAACGCCAGTACGTTCCTTGCCGCAGCAAACATTGCATGAGCTCGGGATCGCTGGCGTTTGCCAGGGCCGCATCCGCCAGCGCCACCTGCCGGCCGTGCGACAACGCGTCATGAATACCTTCCGCCACATCCCAATATAAGTGACGAGAATGAAAATATCCGCCCGTGTCATACGGCGTGTTTACGCCGTGCACAGGGGTGTTCACAAACAGCCAAATGTCCGCCGTTTCCGGATGATCGACCGCAATGGCGCCCGCAGCGTAAATATGCGCCTTGACGGTTTCTTCAATCGGCCGGTCTTCGAACGGGGCGACCGCCATCCGGCCCGACACCGTCGCGTAACGCGGATACATGCGCAGCCTCGTCTTCGCCGCATGCTGAATCATGCGCGCCAACAACGTTTGCGTGCCTTCGTCCGCCCCCGGATACAGCAGCACTTTGTGCTGCGCATGCAGTTCATAAGCGGTCTTCATCAGTTCCTGCTGTTCCGGTACGTGCACGCCGACCGGACTCGTGTCTTCCTGCGTGATGGACAGCCAGTCCACCACACCGGTGGCGGCAAGCTCGATCATGCGCTTGTTGACCGCGTGGTTTCGCCGCCGCACCCGCCAATATTCCCGCAGCAGTTCCGCAGGAATTCGCGATTCGACCGTCCTTAGTTCGGATCCGAGCTCCGTTTGCCCCAGACGATGCACTTGGTCGTACAACTGCGAATAACGGAAAATATCGTTTCCATATTGCAAGTATGCGGCGTTTTTATACGTGATCGAAATGCGCATCAGCACGCTGGCGGCGTAAATCACAAGATGGGGATGTGCGCGCTTGATTTCCTCCAGCACGTTCAACGCGTCGAGACAACTTTGCTCATCCCGCTCCGCCGATCGGGAAGCGACAAGCCCGCCATATGCCAGTTGATCCACCGCCACCACGATCCCCTGGACAGCGCCGGCGTTTTGCCGCATCCACTGCGCAATGGCGTCGCAGTCCCCCGGCGTTGTAAACCGTCCCAGCAACCGACGCGGCGGCATGAGCAGTCGAATCCCCGCGACGTCTCCGATTCGTTGCGGAAACTGTGTGCAGCATGGGCGATCATCGAGCGGCACCAACATCACGGTGAATGATTCCATGTCCTCTCCCTCACAAGCGAAAATATGCAAGCTGAAGTCAAACCATTGCGTCAATTGTTTTGCGGAACTGCAAAATCGCCTCATGGAACGTATCCGGTGAAGTGCCTGCCACAACCGCTCCGATCATCAATCCCTTTACCCCCGTTTTTTTTAGCGCTCCCAAATCTTCGGGAAGTATTCTTTTTTGCGTCGGTACCACTACGGGTTTGGAACTGAGTCTTGACAAGCCGGCATACGCCGCCAGATCGGACGTGTTCAAAGGCTTGCCGTATTGATCGGGATGAACGCAGGAAGCTTCCAAAACGTCAAAGTCGAGATGCAGCAAATCGCTCACCCTGTCGTTCGAATACGAGCCGTCTACCGCGATCATTTTCGCCAAACGCCGCTCCTCGAGCAGCCAAGCGGGTGTATGATGCGCGTAAAGCGACACGAATCCGACCCCGATTTGCGCGAGCCGTACGATATCTTCTTTCCTCACCTTTTCGACGGCGTCACCCGGGACGATACCGACAGGAACCGACGTGCCGTGTACCGTCCTGGTCAACACGTCCATATTTTCATCCAAGGTGCCGAACTGCGTGCCGCTCGCCCGGTGCGCGACATTGATATGCATTTTGACCGCGTCCGCGCCGCCCTCGACGGCCGCCTGAACGAGTTCCCAACGGTTTGCGGGCAAGCTGGCGATCAATACCATTTTGGAGGACTGAAACAGTTGCCGAAAATCGGACATTCGGTCATCCCTCTCCTCGGAACCATATGTATTATCATGATTGGACGCTATATTTGGGAGCGCTCCCAAAGCTGCGTTCATTTTAACAACGAATGCTCGGCATTTCAACGCTCTCGGCACATCCTTGCGCATAAAATGTTTCCGCCCGCGGCATTCTTTTCATGGGCCGGTTTCGCGGCCGGACCAATTTCGCGCAAAGGAGACGTGAACATCTCATGGCCAAACCGGATGATCGTTCGGACAATGTGGAAAAGCTGCAGCGCAAAGTGCAGAACACGATCGAAAATTATCGTGAAGCGGAAGAATATTTGGAAGAACACGCCGATGAAATCGCCCCGCAGGAAGCGGAAAACATCCGCGCAAAAAACGAGCGGCGCAAACAAAGCATCGAAGGTTTTCGCGACGAAATCCGGGACGAAGCCCGCTCCCAACGCTAATACGGCACACCCCTCAACGGGCCGGACGGCTGCAGCATAACGCGCACGACGGCCGAGGCGGCCGCCGGGTGGCGCAACCGACAAAGGCGGGCCGCCTGCTTGGCGACCCGCCGCGTTCTTTCGCACTTTCCCGCTTTTTCACCTTCCAAACTGCACCTGGTGCAGCCGGCTGTAGACGCCGCCCGCTTCCACCAGTTCCCGATGCGTCCCCTGCTCGGTGATCCCGTCTTCCGTCACGACGACAATCCGGTCGGCGTCGCGGATCGTCGCCAGCCGATGGGCGATGATCAGCGTGGTCCGGCCCTGGGACAATTCCGCCAAAGATTGCTGGATCGCGAGTTCCGTCTCCGTATCCAGCGCGGAAGTCGCTTCGTCGAGGATGAGGATCGGCGGGTTTTTCAAAAACATGCGCGCAATGGCCAGCCGCTGCTTCTGTCCGCCGGACAGTTTGACGCCACGCTCGCCGATGACCGTGTCCATCCCGTCTTCCAGCGACCGGATGAAATCGTCCAGCCGCGCCCGGCGCGCCGCTTCCCACACTTCTTCTTCGGACGCGTTCAGATTGCCGTAAAGAATGTTTTCGCGAATCGTGCCGGCGAACAGAAACACGTCCTGCTGCACGATGCCGATCAGCCTGCGCAGCGAATCCTGCTTGATGTTGCGAATGTCGATGCCGTCCATGCGAATGGCGCCGCTATCCACCTCGTAAAAACGCGGCAGCAGGCTGCACAGCGTCGTTTTGCCTGCGCCGGACGGGCCGACGAAGGCGACGGTTTCCCCTTTGCGGATCACGAGATTGATGTCGCGCAGCACCGGGCGGACGCCGTCATAGCTGAACGAGACGCGGTCAAATTCGATCTCCCGCCGGAAATCGTCGATCTCCACCGCATCCGGAGCGTCCACAATATCCGGGGCGGTGTCCATCAGCTCCACATAGCGCCGGAATCCGGCGAACCCCTGAGGATAGCTCTCCACAATGGCGTTGATTTTTTCGATCGGCCGGAAAAACACGTTCGTCAGCAGCAAAAACCCGACGAATTCGCCGTACGTCAGCTGATCCTCGATGACGTACCACGTGCCGCAAACCATCACGAACAACGTGACAAAACGCATCATCATGTAGCTGATGGAGCCGTTTTTGGCGATCAGCTTGTACGATCCGAGCTTGGTCAGGCGAAAGCGGCGGTTGTTTTCTTCAAACCGTTTGATCTCGTGCTCCTCGTTGGAAAACGCCTTGACCACGCGAATACCGCCGACGTTTTCCTCCACGCGCGCGTTGAAATCGCCGATATCGCGGTACAGCTGATGAATCGCGCCGGTCATTTTTTTGTTGAAATAGACGACGACCCAAATGATGAGCGGGACAATGACGAACGTCAGCACGGCCAGTTCCCAGTGAATCGACAACATCAGCGCGAACGCGCCGAGCAGCGTCATCACCGCCAGAAACAAATCTTCCGGACCGTGGTGCGCCATTTCGCCGATCATGTTCAAATCGTTGGTCAGCCGCCCGACCAGATGCCCGGTCTTCGTGTTGTCGAAATAGCGGAACGACAGTTTCTGGATGTGGGCGAACAGTTGGCGGCGCATGTCGGTCTCGATATTGATGCCGAGCATGTGCCCCCAATAGTTGACGACATACATCAGGCCCATGTTCAGCGCGTACAATGCCAACAGTCCGGCGGACGCCAGCAAAATGATGTCCCACTGCCCTTCCGGCAGCAACCGGTCGATGAAGGCGTTGACCGCGATCGGAAACGCCAGCTCCAACAGCCCCGCGATGATCGCACAGCTGAAATCCAGCAAAAACAGTTTTTTGTAAGGCGCATAAAAACGAAAAAAACGGCGGATCATGGTGACCTCCCGTTCATGGACCGCTTCGGATATACAAAATTCGCAACATGTATGACGAGTATAGTATATTCCACGGTAAGGCGCAATAAGCGGGGCGCGAATCATGGGCGCCACGGCCCATTTTGCGCCGTGCCGACGAGCGTTTGCATGAGACGCACGCTTCGGCGGTTTGCAAAAATGGATGGTCTTGCCGCCGCGTGCTTTTTAAGGTAGGATGAAAGCGCGTCGAAGTCGGATCGAAACTGCCGCCGGACGGCATTTCACCGCAATTCGGATGCACCCCGCCGACGCACGGCGGCATTTGACTGCAGCGCGTCGCATTCCGCCGCGGTGCCGCAAACATCCCGACACGTCGCGGCCTGCCGCGGCGCGGAAGCGTTCCGACGCAACGTCGCGACAAACAGCCGCCCAACCTTCACCGGAGCGGCTTGTCCCTTGGAGGCCGCGTCACAGGTGGCCGCCAAATCCAGGCGCATGCGGGGCCAAAAACGTGCGGGACGACTTCACGACCCGTGGTTGCAAAGGTGATCTCGATGCCGTTTACGTTTTCCCATCCCCTTTACGCATTACCGCTGAAACGGCTGCACCCGAAAGTTTTCAACACGACCGGACTCGTGCTGGGGAGCATGTCGCCGGACTTTGAATATTTCCTGTTCCTCGAACCGTACCGCAGCATCGGCCATACCGCCGCCGGTTTGTTCGTGCAGGCGATCCCGCTCAGCGTGTTGTTCGCCTTCCTGTTTCATCGTCTCGTCAAGCGGCCGCTCGCCGTCCACCTGCCGGCCGTATGGAATTTGGACAGGAGAGCGTTCCATTCGCTGGAGGAATGGGAACTGCGCGGTGTAAAGGATTGGCTCGTGTTCATCGGTTCGGTCATCATCGGGTTTATCTCCCATATCATCGTCGACGGCTTCACCCATGCGCACGCTTTTTTTGTTGAGCGCCTGCCTCTGCTGAGCGAAACCGTCTTGCTTGATCTGCCTTTGTATAAAATCCTGCAGTACGGACTGTCGCTTCTGGGCCTTGCCGCCATCGCGTTGATCATCCTCGTGCGGCTGTACAAAAGCGATCCGCGGAACGGGCGCATGCCGGCCGCGACCGCCGGCCAAAAATGGCGGTTTTGGACTTGCGCAGCCGCCATCGCACTGGCGGTCACCGCCGTGAAAATCGCATGGAACGGCGGCGGAAACATCGTCGGCATTTTGTTTGTCGCGCCGATCTCGGGGTTTGCCCTCGGACTGGTCGCGGCTTCGATGGTGTCGCGAAGATCGGCCAATGTCTAGCCATTGGCCGCATATCTGTGCCGTTTGAACCGGAAAACTCCTGCGCCGGACAGGAGGTTCTCGTATTTATACCGTCTCATGGCAGCACGCAGCAGGCCATATTTCCGCTGTCATTGCGAATCATGCCGCCGCCCCCTATTTTTCCTCTCGTCGTGAACCATGCCGCCGCCCCGGGATTCATCGGCCGATTCCAATCCTACTTCGCCTCGCGAAGGAAGAAAATCAAATCGGTGGAGCAGCTTTTGCACCCGTGCTGATACAGCATGGCCGTCACGTTTCCGCGATGGTACGTGCCGTGGTTGACCATATGCAGCAGCATCTCGGACAACGTGTTTTCAAATTCTTCTCCCTTGGTATTCCGATACCGGACGATATGCGAGCCGTCTTGTCCGGCCAAAAATTCCCTCACTTCCCGATGAAGCCGGTCGAGCGCGTCGATCGCCTCGTCCGGATGCGCAAAGGACGTCTCCCCGAACGACGCGGGACTTCCGCCTTTCATGCGGCTGAACCAGTTGACGTCCACGTCGTAAATGTGTCCGAACGTCCTCGCTATCGTCGGAAACGGACCCGAAACCGGAGCGGTGAACGCGTGCGGAACGGTCTTCAAATGGCGCAAAAGTTTACGGTTTGCCCACACATGGTATTCGTGCAACCGCATCCAATCCTTGACCATGTTTTTCGTCCCCCATTCCATGGAAACCCATGTTTTTGTTCGAATTCGCTTTGTGCTATGATCGTACGTAAAAGCCGGGTGCCGCGAACCCCCGGCCTTTCCGTTCGCTTGGATGGGCGTACCCCTTTTCAAGAACCCGCCACAGGCGGTCACTTTGAGTGGGTCCGTTTTTCCGGTTCATTGGCGTAACCATAGTATACCATCTCTTGCAGTTGTATGGCATCGCATCAAATAGGCCCCTCCTTGCGTGGGGACCGAACAAAGGAGGTATCGCCATGCCGACGTTTCGGGCGCTTGTCGCCGACCTGGACAAAGAACGGGTACGCGTCGACATTCGCGAATTGACGCTCGAGGATTTGCCCGACGGCGACGTGACAATTCGCGTCTCGTATTCTTCCGTCAACTACAAGGACGGCCTTGCCGTCGCGACCGGCGGGCGGGTTGTGAAGTCATACCCCATCGTGCCCGGCATCGACTTGGCGGGGATCGTCTCCGCGTCGCGGGATCCCCGCTTTAAAGAAGGCGACCCCGTCATCGTCACCGGCTACGAACTCGGCGTTTCGCACGACGGCGGGTTCAGCGAATTTGCGCGCGTTCCGGGAGACTGGATCGTTCCGCTTCCCGCGGGCCTCACGTTGAAAGAAGCGATGGCGCTCGGAACGGCCGGATTCACGGCGGCCTTGTCCGTACAGCGTCTTGAGGAACACGGAGTGACACCCGACAAAGGCCCCGTCCTCGTGACCGGCACCACGGGCGGCGTCGGCAGTCTCGCCGTCGCGATGCTGGTTAACAAAGGGTACGATGTGGCGGCAAGCACAGGCAAAGAAGCGCATCATGCCTTTTTGCGAAAACTCGGCGCCTCCTCGGTCATCCCCCGGTCGGAACTGTCTCCGGAAACGATCCGCCCCCTCGATCGGCAGCGGTGGGCGGGCGCGATCGATCCGGTCGGCGGCCGGTCGCTGGCTTATATATTAAGTTCGATGCGCCACGACGGATCCGTCGCCGTCAGCGGGCTTGCAGGCGGAGCGGATTTGCCGACGACGGTATTTCCTTTTATTCTCCGCGGCGTCAATTTGCTCGGCATCAATTCGGTGGACTGCCCGATGGAGCTGCGCGTGCGCTTGTGGAACCGCATGGCCGGCGATTTGAAACCGGCCGGTTTGGACGACATTTGCAGCGAAATCACGCTGGACGAGCTGCCCGATGCGCTGCGGACCATTCGGGAAGGACGGCATGTTGGCAGGAAGATTGTGAGGTTGTAAAGGAGCTCCGCAGGGGGCACGGCCATTTTGCAACAGTAAGCCGACCACGTTTCGGTGTTCCCCATGTCTCCGTCACGCTCCCTGCAAGAAAGCCAGAGAGATCAAACCGCATCTCACAAATATTCATTGAGTGTATAAAAAGGCATGATATGCTTATAAATAGCAAGGAGTTCGTGTTGCGGCACGAACCCCTGTACAACTGCCGCTTGAGCGGTCGGCCTTGAGTTCGGTGCGAAATAGACCGCAACCTTACCCGGGAGGCGGTCTATTTCCTTTTTAGGCAAATAGTCGAAACATCTCCCTTTCACTTCTCCATTAATCCGCACAAAGCAAGGTACAACCCGGCCAAAAGTTCGAAGCCCGCTGAAAGATCCTCGACCAGCTTGCCGCTGAACAGCGTGTCGTCGATTTCCCGGTTGCACGCCAAATACAGATTTTTGCGCTGGTACCAATGCAGAATATCCTCCGGTTTGCCGGGATCGAGAATTCGTTTGTAGCGATCCCCTTCCACCGAGAACATGTTTTGTTTCGGATAAAACGAAGTCACCTTCCGAAACTGTTCGGGCTTCTCGTCGATCCATTCGCGCAGCTTGTCCATCGTCTCTTTCGATGCGGAGTACCCGAGTTCGACAGTAAATCGGCATTTTTGGGCATATAGAAAATCAAGAATCCCATAACAGCAAGGTTTTCTGTGAGCGGAGCTAGAAAAAATCTCATTTTTCCATAGGCACACGCTTTCGTATTTT
>Ga0207811_10181_pt1 | contig 45389 bp, 32 predicted proteins | sample CeladaPassaD2F04_FD_187493 | JGI IMG/M metagenome (GOLD analysis project Ga0207811, IMG submission 187493) | Cellulose-adapted microbial communities from the Joint BioEnergy Institute, USA - Passage D2F04 (SPAdes) (version 2) | ecosystem: Engineered > Bioreactor > Continuous culture > Unclassified...
AGCTGGCGTCGTCCAGCACGATGATCTCCAGGTTCGGATAGGTCTGGGCGCAGGCGCTCGCCAGCGCCGCCTGTAGATACCCCGCCCGGTTGAACGTCGGGATCAGAATGCTGACCACCGGTCCCCCGTGCTCCTGGCGGCTGATCTGTTGCATGCGCCCCCCTGAAAATGGAACGGTCTCCGAATGCGCGCCCTTAGCAATACTACGGCGCACGCATCAAAAAGATTAGGGCGTCGCCCGGACTGCGGCGCACCGGTTTTGACCGATCCGTTATGCGCCAATGGCGCAAGCTATCCGTCTGGATAAGCCCCGGCTATTTCTGCGAAGGAGTTCTCCGCCGTCTACAGACGGCGGCACGACTGAGCGGAACATCTACAGGGATGGGGGTATCGTTGTAGAAATGGGTTACCAACTGGCATACCGATACCGTCTCTACCCCAATCCGGAGCAACGCGCCGAACTCGCCAAGACGTTTGGGTGCGCCCGCTGGGTGTACAATTGGGCTCTCAGGCTTCGCACCGACGCCTACTACGGCGAAGGGCGAAGCATGGGCTACGCTGAAACGGCTCAGCTGCTCACCCAGAAGAAGAAGGAGGCCGAAACCGCCTGGCTTGCCGAATGCTCCGCCGTCGTTCTGCAGCAGAGCCTCCGCAACCTCGAACGGGCCTTCACCAACTTCTTCGAGGGCCGCAGCGGCTACCCCTCCTTCAAGCGTAAGCGAGATCGGCAAAGTGCTCGTTACGTTGGCACCGCCTTCGACGTGCGCGACGGCAGGCTGAAGTTGGCAAAGATCCCCGGCACGATCAAAGTCCGATGGAGCCGCACGCTTCCATCAAAGCCCTCGTCCTGCACCGTGACGCTTGACACGGCCGGGCGGTACCACGTCTCCTTTGTTGTTGAGGTAGATGCTAAACCCTTGCCGAAGTTGAATCGGAGTATCGGTGTTGACCTTGGCCTGAACGATCTCGTCGTCACATCCAGCAGCGACGGGGAGGTGTGGCATAGCGGCAACCCCCGGCATCTCCGCAAGAGCCTCCGTCGCCTCAAGCGGGCGCAGCGAAGCCTGAGCCGGAAGCAAAAGGGAAGCCGGAACTGGGAGAAGGCCCGACGCAAGGTGGCCCGCATCCACGCCAAGATTGCGGACCAACGCAGAGACTTCCTGCACAAGCTGACCCGCAAGCTTGTGGACGAAAACCAAGTCCTTTGCTTCGAGTCGCTGGCAGTGAAGAACATGGTCCGCAACCGCAACATCGCTCTGTCCATCTCGGATGCCGGATGGGGTGAACTCCTCCGACTGGTGCAGTACAAGGCTGAGATGGCCGGGCGTACCGTCGTATTGATCGACCGCTTCTTCCCCAGCAGTAAACGCTGCTCCGCGTGCGGTCACGTCATAGACAACTTGCCGCTGAACGTCCGCTGCTGGACCTGCCCCGAGTGCAAAGCAGAACACCAGCGCGACGCGAACGCGGCCGAGAACATTCGTAGGGTGGGACACACCCGAAGTCAAGCTTGTGGAGATCATGGTAAGTCCTCGTCGGCTTTCATGCTGGCAGGCTCGGATCGGTGAAGCAAGAATCCCCCGCTTTCAAGCGGGGGAGTGTCAATTCTGCACGATCAGCGAGCGGCTGGCTTCGTGCGCTCCCGCCTGCAATCGAACCACGTAGCGTCCACTGGCCAGCGCTTGCACTTCGAAGGGCATCCGATGGGTTCCGGCCGGTTGCACGGCATCGACCACCACGGCCACCCTGCGTCCCAGCAGATCGTAAACCTCCAGCCGCACGGGCAGCGCCCGGGGCAGCGTGTACGCGATCGTCACCCTGTGGATGGCCGGATTGGGATAGACCGGCTCCAGCGAGAACGTCCCGGAATCCGGCGCTTCCTCGGCCCGGGTTGGCGTTTCCCCGTCATTCAGAAAGAACCGTTCCCAGTTCCCTCCCGGGGAGATCGCCTCCCAGAAGCGCGCCACGCTGTCGAGCAGCGTCGGACTCACACCCACACACTGCGCGTTGTACAGATATTGCATGAAGGCCCGGTTCTTCCAGGCGTTGATCTCGACGCCCGCCGCCGGATGGCCATCTTCGGTGCATTTCTCCTGCGGTACGTCGAACGCGGTCTCGGGCGGCTCGATGCCCTTCGATCCGCCCACGCGCTCGTTGCCATAGAGCGATTGCCAGTGCTTCAGATCATAGCGCTGCGCTTCAATGAACCAGCTCCGGAGCAGATTCTCTGTAATCGCACGGAGCGTGTCCCAGCTGAGCTCTCGGAAGCCGTTCGGCACGTAGAACATGAACCACGTGAGCGGCGAGCCGGTCTTCATCATGCGCACGCCGAGGCGACGCGTCGATCCCCACCCCGGCGTGAAATCGCCTTCGGCATACCACGACGTGTGCGCCTGCATGGCGGCGATCACGTAGTAGAGATGGCCGATCGTGTGATCGCGTCCGTAGCGCTCCAGCGCCCTTCGGCTCTGCTCGAAGATGTAGGACCAGTCGATTGCGCCGCTCGAGGGATTGTCGGTCCGAAGCTTCGGCGTGAGCACCGTGGCCAGATGCCACCACGAAAGGTCCTCGTAGGCGTGCCGCTCGAGCGTCGGGAAGGGTGCGGCGAAGGCCAGGTCGTTCTTCGAGAGGCGGTGCATCGTCTGGTCCATCAGCCACGGCCCGGTGAGCAGCAGCGCCCGATCGGCCTTCTCCATGGGGATGCCCCGAAGGTTGTCGCCGTAGACGTCGGTGTAGTGGTCCTCCAGTTTGTATTCCATCTGGAGTTCCCACATTTTCATCAGGAACCAGCGCGCCACGGCGATGTGCATCATGCGACCGACCGGATGCGTCGGATAGCGCCCGCCCCATTCCGGCGGCGGACTGAGGTCCTCATGGTCCGTGTGCTTCGGGTTGAGGCGGAAGTTGTAGTCGGCAAAGAGCTTCGCCAGCCCCTCGTCCCACTGCGGCGAGTTGCGGCTCTGGCGCTGCCTTTCGATGTAGTATTCGGGACCGTTCGTCTCCAGTAGCTCTCTGACCTTCTCGTAGTTCTGGTAGTACTTCGAGCTGAACCAGACGTCCGCCGGGAAGAAGTCGCCCGGATAGATCTGCGGCCACCATGCCATTATATCCGGAAGCTCGAAAGCCACGGGGATGTCCGAGAGCACGAGCGTCGAGTCCATGCGCCAGTAGTGCCGGACGTTCTCCCAGGACAGATCCGCCTCGGGCCGAAGCGATCCGGGTTCGGGTACGCCCTGGAGCGCGTCCAGCTCGGCGCGGAAGCGTGCGCTCGGCGCCAGGAAGGCCAGCATCTGGCGGTCTGAATCCAGCACCCATTTGCGTCCGGCTCCGGCCGCCCAGCACTCCACGGGGCGCTTCGAGAGTCCGGGGCCGGGCTGATAGGGCGGATTCCACGGACGACCACCACAGCTTGAGACGGTCTCGCCCTCGGGGAGCTTCAGATCGACCGAGCGGATGTAGGCGGCAATCTTCTTGCCTTCGTCTTCAGAGAGTCCGTGAAACTTCGCCCGCTCGATGATCGCCCGGTTGGAGAAGTTGAAGTACTTCAGGTCGAAGCCGCTTTCGGCGTGACAGTCGGCGCAGGCGGCTACGATTGGAACAGGTTCGCGGGCGTTCTTCAGCAGGATGCGTCGGCTTTTCCAGAGCCGCTCGCCCTCGGCGACGGCCTCCGGGGTGTCGTAGCCCTCGGGCGCACGCCACGTCGCGGGATCCTCCCACACGAAGCGCGTTCCCTGAAGGGCGCTCGTGCCGTTTCGTCCGCCCCGTCGGAGATCCAGTTCCAGCACGCGGTAGCCCGAGGAGATTCCCTCCGTTCCGTTGAAGCGAAACTCGATCACGTTGCGTCCGGGCTTCAGCTTACCTGTCTCCCGAATCGAGATCATACCGCGGAGCGTCTGATACGGCCCGCCGATCGGACCGGTGAGTGGCGGGGCGTACATCTTCGATTCGGGATAAAAGGCTTTGAAATGCGCATTGTCTATCGGAATCCACGCCCCGCCGTTGATGCGGAAGCTCGCCTTCTTGTCGTAGTCCGGACTGCCGTCCAGTTCGGGCACGTATTTGTAACCCAGGTTGTGGGCCTTCAGGTACATCGAGTCGACCCCGGTGGTGTCGCTCACGAAGACCTCGACGGCAACCGTATAGCCGTCCGGACCGATCACCTCGATGGGAAGCGTCACGACCACCTCTTCACCGGCCTGTAGCTTCCGGGAAGGCGTCATCAGCACCCAGCTTCCAAGCAACACCAGTGCGCCCCAGACGAGCGCAGATAGCGAACGACGGCAGTACTGCATGATCCTGCCTCGCGGAGTAAGTGGAACAAGCGCGCAGGAACACGCAGAAGCCGCGTAGCTCGTGGATGATCGGGGAAGGGGTGCCGGCCACTTGCAGCCGGTACACAGGGGCCCTATCGAATGACCACCATCTGCCCGGTGGCGCGATGGGACCCGGCCTGTAGCCGGTAGAAATAGGTACCACCGGCCAGATCACGTGCGTCGATGACCACGCGATGGACGCCGGCTTCCTGAGGTTCGTCCACCAGGATCGCCACCCGGCGGCCGAGCACATCAAACACCTCCAGCCGTACCTTTGCCGCCTCCGGCAGCTGATAGGCAATCGTAGCGCGCTCGGCCACCGGATTCGGATAAGGTGCCTGCACGGCAAATTCCTGGGGCAGACCTCCCACTTCGACCGTCCACACCTGGTCCGGCGTAAATTGCAGGGCGGCCGGGCGCTCCCGTTCGGTGAGCACATCCATCACCCGCCGCACTTCGAGCGGCCACGCTTTGTCCTCGTCCACCCACCACAACGTCAGCGCCTCGCCGACCTCGGCGCCTTCACGCACGTCCGTCAGCGGCTCATCCCCCCGAACCACCACGGCCACCTTACCCGCTCGCACCACACCTTCTCCGACCACTTCGCCGCTCGCCGTCCGCACCTGCACACGTCCGCCCTCCGGCAATTCCTGCAGGATCAGCACGCTGCTCAGCACCGCCGCGCCATCCTCCACAGATGCTACCGTCAGACTCCGCTTGCCACTTCCCGAAGCCGGATACGTCAGCGTCGCGGCCCGGTTCACGTACACCTTGTAGCCCCGGCCCGGCTCCAACGTCTGTAGCGTGTAGATTTCATAGTCCGGGAAGTAAAGCCGCCCTTCCAGGTCCTTCACCAGCACCAGCGACGCCCCCAGTGAGGCCAGCGCCTCCGAGACCGGCATCGGCGTCGCCAGCCAGTAGGGAATCAGGTTCCAGCCCGCCTCCAGGCCGATGCTCGCCGTCGCCGGAATGGCGCGTCCCTTGACCGTCCAGTTCGTCGGTTCAGTTACGAAGATCATATAGGCGCGGCGCCAGTCCCAGCGGCCAATCTGGTCGACGCCCAGCTCGGGACTGTAGACACGCCCGTCTTCGTCCTTGACCAGCACCAGGCGATCGCGAATGGGCGCCAGCAGGTCGTCGAGGCGATCGCTCGTGGGCTGCACCTGCAGCGCAACCAGGTTCCAGCCGGCCTGCAGCGCCAGTGTCTGCCGCGCGGTGTCCGCATTCAGGAAGAACCGTTCCCAGTTGCCCCCCGGGCTCATGCGCTCCATGAAACGCGCCACACGATCGAGCACGGCCCCGTCCACCCCGTAGCACTGCGCCTGGTAGAGGAACTGCAGCATGGCTTCGTCCTTGTACCAGTTGGGATCGAGCGGCACGACGCGGTTGCAGCTTTCGCGGCGCACGTCGTAGGTGGAGTCAGGCGGGAGCAGGATCTTGTGCTTGGCATTGTCACTCCAAGCCCGAATCCACGCCGCATGCTGCTCGTCGTAGCGCTCGGCCTCCTCGATCCATACCCGCAGGAGCGCCTCGGTGATGTTTCGCATCTCCTCAGGCGTAAGCTCCTCCGCGCGCTGCTTATGCCCGAGGTAGAACCAGTTGAGCGGCATGTGCTCCTTGAGGTTCTTAAAGCCCGGGCGGTTCTGCTTGCCAAAGCCCGGCACCATCCACTCGGGCGCGTCACGCTCGACGTACCACGACGTGCGTGTCTGCATCGCCGTGACGACGCTTTTGAGGTATTCGGCACCGTGATCACGGCCGTACCATGTCGTCACGTTGTCGATGTGCGCAAAGACGTAGTTCCAGTCGACGTTCGTCGTGCCGCCCGAGGTGCGCGTGCCGCTGTTGAGGATCTGCGACAGCTGATACCAGGCCATCGAGAAGTACTGATCCTGCGCCTTCGTCGGATAGGGACCGATGTCGGGATACTTGCTCCCCTGCTTGTGCGTGGCCATGTCGTAGACCCACATGCCCCGCACGGGCCAGTTGCGGTCCCAGGCGCTCAGGTCGATCTCATCCGCACGGGCGTTATTTCCGTAGATTTCGACGATCCTGTCTTCGAGTTTGTGCGCATGGAGCAGCTCCCAGAGCTTGATCAGGATCCACTGCCGCACCGAGAGCTTTGCGATCTCCCCCTCGCCCGTGTTCTGATGCCAGGACTCCGGCAAGTAGGGCCTCAGATCCGACGGCATGTCCTTCGGGTTCATCTCGAAGCGGAAGTACGTCGGGAGGCCCCGGCTCATCCAGCTGTTGACGTCGCGCTTTGCCTCCTCGACAAGGGCCTGCACTCTGGCCGGATCGGCTTCGAGTTCCTCGTAGGCCTGCTTCCAGTTCTGATAGGCCTGTGAATTGTGAAACGCATCATCCCCGAAGTAGTCGCCCGGATAGATGTCCGGCCACCACTCGAAGATGTCGGGCATCTGGTAGGCCACCGGGATGTCGGAAAGGGGTAGGGACTTCTTCAGATCGAAATGGCGCACCAGGTTCTCCACCGACAGATCCGCACGTGCCGGGAAGTGTTCGGAGGAAGGCGGCACGCCCTGAAGCGCCTCCAGCGCAGCCTCGGTGGCCGCATCGGGCGCCAGGAAGGCCAGCACGTCCCGATCCTCCGCAAGCGCCCAGTCGACGCCCGCACCGGCCGCCCAGCACTCTACGGGACGCTTCGAGAGACCCGGCCCCGGCTGATAGGGCGGATTCCACGGCCGGCCACCACAGGTGGCCACCGTCTCCCCCGGAGGTAGCTTCAGATCGATCGATCGGATATAAGCGGCGATCTTCTTGCCTTCGTCCTCCGAAAGCCCGTGGAAGCGAGCCCGTTCGATGATAGAATGATTGGAGAAGTTGAAGTATTTCAGATCGCGGCCGCTCGTGGCGTGACAGTCGGCGCAGGCGGCCACGATCGGCGCAGGGTTACGCGGGTTGGCCGTCAGAATGCGTCGCTCCAGCCAGAGCCGCTTCCCCTCGGCGATGGCCTCCGGCGTACGGTAGCCCTCGGGCGGGCCCCATGTTGCGGGATCCTCCCGCACGAAACGCGTGCCCTGAAGTGCGCTTGTGCCGTGCCGTCCGCCCCGCCGCAGGTCCAGTTCCAGCACACGGTAGCCCGAGGTCACGCCCTCGGTCCCGTTGAAGCGGAATTCGATCACGTTGCGTCCGGGCTTCAGCTTACCCGTCTCCCGAATCGAGATCATGCCGCGGAGCGTCTTGTAAGGCCCGCCAATAGGCCCTGTGAGCGGCTCCCGGTACATGACGGCCTCCGGATAGAAGGCCTTGAAGTGCTCGTTGTCGATGGGAATCCACGGCCCGCCGTTGATGCGGAACGACGCCTTCTTATCGTAACCGCCAGTATCTTCGAGCGCGGGCGTATAGTTGTAGCCCAGGTTGTGGGCCTTCAGGTACATCGAGTCGACGCCGGTGGGGTCACTCACGAAGACCTCGACCGATACGGTATAGCCATCTGGGCCGATGACTTCGATAGGGAGCGTGACGACCACTTCTTCGTCGGCTTTCAGGAAGTGCGCCAGTCCCGGCGTGAGCAGCAAACCAATCGACAACAGTCCCCAGACGTAACGCATCGTCCCCGACATCTTGCTTCGGGATGGTTGGAAGGCGGGCGTTTCCGGTCCCGAACGGGTGCCGGCCGGAGATGCCGGGGGGCCAACGATATGCCGATCAGCTCGGCCGTGCGCAAAATAGGAAAAGAAGGCCGATTTACGTTGGAATGCGTAATTACGTTATGTACCCGCCGTCGCGTACTGTATGGAAAAAAAGAAAACCGCTGTCAAGCTTCCTGCAGGGCGGCCAGTGCCTGGTGGACTCCTTTACGCATGGCCTCTATGGAAAACCGATGGCGGGCATCCTGATAGCCAGCTTCGGCCAGTTGACGGGCCTGATCCGGGTGCTCGAGCAGGTGCCGAATGGCGGCGGCAAGCGCCTGCACATCGCCGGGCGGCACCAGCAGGCCCGTTTCCCCATCGCGCACAATTTCCACGGCCCCTCCGCCTCGCGTGGCGATGACGGGACGACGGGCCAGCATGCCCTCGACGATCACCCGGCCGAATGGTTCGGGTGCGACGGACGTATGCACCACCACATCGACAAGTTGCATCAGCACCGGCACGTCGTCCCGAAATCCCAGAAAATGCACACGCCCTTCAAGGTCGGGCTGCGCCGCGCGTTTCCGGAGCTGCTCGGCATAGCGCTGCTCGTCCTGAAACAGCGCTTCCCCCACCAGAATCGCCTGCACCTCCGGCAGCTCGGCCAGCGCTTCCAGCAGCACATGCTGCCCCTTCCAGGGTGCCAGCCGGCTGAAGAGTCCGACCACCGGCCCGTCGTGCAGGCCGAGTTCCCGCCGCAAGGCGGCCACCTGTTCCGGATCGACCGCCGCAAAGCGCTCGACGTCAATCCCGTTGTGCACCACGGCGACCGGCACGCGTCCACCGGCCTGCCGGAAAGCTTCTTTTGAAGCCTCCGAATTGGCAATGACCAGACGGGCAAACCGATTGGCCAGCGTCACGGCCAGCCGGATGTTCATCGCGCTGAAATGCTCGGTCGTCAGCACGTCGTGCAGGTTCCACACGAGCGGCCGTCGGGCCATCTGCGCCGCCAGGCTCCCCACCACCAGCGCCTTCTGGGAATTGGCATAGATCAGATCGAACGCCCGGGCCTTTCGGGCTACGCGCCAGGCCAACTGGAGCAATCCGGGCACCGCCCGCAGCGCACTGAAAGGCCCGGCCTCCCGCGCCACCCGCCGCACCGCTCCGGGCGCAGCGATCACGTCGGCGGGGATGCCTGCCACTCGGAGCTTTTCGTAAAAGGGGCCCTCCTCCAGCAGCAGCACCTCGCCGGGCGGTGCAAAAGCCGGGGCCAGATCGAGCAGATATAGCTCGGCCCCGCCGAGTGCTGCACTGTGATCCAGAAAGAGAATGCGAAGCTCGTGGTTCACTTTCCTTTCATGCGCTGCGCCATCTGATCCAACCAGTCTGCAAAGGTGAGCAGGTCCTGTTGCACCTGTTCAAAGCAGGAGTGCAATGCTTTAACGAGACGGGCTATACGTTCCAGATCAAACTCAAAAGCATAAATATTACGCACCACATGTCGAAACGCCAGATATTCTTCCAGTTGTTGTATGGAAGTTTCAGACAGTACCGCCGGACGCACATCCGGTACCGAAAGACCCATCTGCTGAAGCAATTCGCGATGCCAGGCCGGACCGTCCGGAACGCTTCGGTCTATGGTACGCGCAATGCGCTCCCACAAACGTTCGAGCCCGGTATAGAAATCATGGAGGTTAAGCGCCGCGGCCTCCAGGAAAAAATGTCGATCCGAAGGTTGTTCGAGAGCACGCGTCAACGCCTGTTCAGCATGCGCAACCGTACGTGCAATAGCCGCAAGTTCCTGACGAATACGGGCCGCAAGGATCAGAAACGGTTCACTCATAATGGGATGCCTTCGTTTTCGATCACGGAAGCCAGGTCCGGTCGGCAGCAGTTCATATCGACCAGGTCAATCGGAATTTCCGGGTCCAGGCTTCCGATGGCGGCCAGCGCCCGCCACGTATCTTCCGGACGTAATCCCCAGACGGCCAGATCGACGTCCGACCAACGGGAAAACCGTTCCGGGTGCGTCAGCGAGCCGAACACGGCAACCCGCTGCACGCCGAACCGACCGTAAAGCAGACGGGCGGCTGCACGGGCCAGGGCCCAGGCCTGACGCCAGCGCACCGCTTCTGCCCGTTTTTCGGCAGCCAGTCGCCGTTGCCAGTAGGCTACGTAGTCGGTCGATGCATGCATGACGGGTCTTAACAGGGCAACAGAAGTTGTCTACATGGAGCTTTTAGACCGCTTTGGCTGAGTTTTCTGGCCTGTGGGCTTCCTCGCTGAATATGTACCCCATCAGTTGCCAGCCAGTAAAACGCACCAGGTTCGGTAATCCCCCCGAGTGCCTTGCCATGGGTGCGTAGCCAGTTTTTAAGCCATGCGAGTTTTTGTAAAACAACGCCTATCTCTGAGGTCGTGGCCGGATGCAGTTCAATCCACAGCGCCTGCTCCCGACCGGAAGCATCGGCAATGCCAAGCCCGTAGTCCCAACGAGGGGCATTGGGACAAACATCGGCCAGTGCCCCGTCCAGATCAATGCTACCGGTAAGCTTTCGAGAATCCCTGTATTTTAACTTTGCGCGAGCACGCTTTGGCAATGCCTGTAACCCGGGTTGATAAGCAGTATTGACCGGCGGCGAGGCCTGCTCTACAGCTTGCTGAAAGGTCATGACATGCCATCGGCTAACGATTTATGCCGTGTCACAACTTCCGCAACCAGATCGCCTACGCGTCCGCTGAACTCCGTCAGTCCTCCCCACCCCGCCTCTTCCGGTTGTTCCGAACCGGGATCCAGGCCCGAAATATCGTAAACCTGGCCATCTCGGCTGAAAAAATAAACACGATATGTTTTTGTCAGGGCCTGCTGCGCTAAGGCTCGCGTAAATTGATCGGCCTTCAGGTCAAAGAGACGGCGCACGTCTTCTTCAGTCCCGTTATATCTCTGAAAAACCTGCAACGCCCAGACCACATCCAGCACATGAGGCGCATGCGTGGAAACAAGCACCCGGTATCCGCGGCGCAACAACTCCAGCAACAGCAGCACGACCGTCGTAATGGCATGAGGATGTAATCCCATCTCCGGCTCTTCTACAACTACCCATTCCAACGAATTTTGTCGCCTAACGCGACCGGCCGGAACCAACCAGTACAGTCCCAGCAAAAGCGGCGTGAACTCACGTTGTCCCGCTGACCACACCAGAAACGGAAGCCCCTCACCTTCCGGCGAACGACGTAACACAAAACGCCGTTGCATCCGATCTACTGAAATTTCCAGGGCATACTCACCGAAAATATGGGTGCGGATTTTCTCACGAAGTGCCTTATTGAACCGCTGAGGCTGCGGAAACAGGGTTTGCTGTTTGAATTCAGTCTGCACCAGACGGTGCAGCACTTCACTGAATTGACGCACTACAAACGGATCGCCGGGGCGAAAATCCGTAAACGGACGAGTGATCCCATCCCGCAAACTCATAACCCGCTGGGCCGGAATATAAAAAACCTGCTCTTTATTTGAGGCCCTGCGCTTGAGCAAATGCTCCGGAGTAACCAGCTTCTGATCAGACAGAATACGGGTTTCATTCTGAATCAACTTCCCGAGCCCTTCTCCAAAGTATAATTCCAGCAGTTGCGTCGTATTTTCCCAGACCAGATTGTAGTCCCGCAATGTTTTACGAATGGCCCCGGTATCCAGCAACAGTTTAAACAATTCAAGCAACAGGCTCTTGCCCGTTGCCTGCGGGCCCACCAGCACCGTCAGATCGCCCGGCTTCAAGCGCGCCTCGCTAATGGGCCCAAAATGCTGAACCGTGAGTTGCATGCCAGCTTGATGTTTGTCAGGTCCGTTACTTTTCTTTCTACGGGGAGGTTTCGAATAGCTTAGCGACGCCTCCCTCAACGCAAGGCCCCCTCGTACACGGCCTTCACGCGGCGGGCGATGACGGGCCAGTCGTAGTGGGCGCGGACGTACGCCCGGCAGGCTTCGTCCGACGGCAGCGGCCGCCGACCCGTCAGCGCTTCGATCAGCCCGGCCGCCAGCGCCTCCGAGGTCGCCTCTTCCAGCACGAGCGCCTCCGTGAGTTCCCGCACGGCTTCGGGCAGTCCCCCCACCGGCGTCACCAGCACGGGCGTGCCGGCCGCGAGCGACTCGAGTGTGATCAGTCCGAAGCCTTCCAGCGCCACGGTGGGCACGACGGTCAGGTCGGCCGCCCGGTAGGCCAGCGGCAGCTGCTCGTCCGGCACAAAACCCAGCAGCCGCACGTGCTGCGCCAGCCCCAGCGCGTCGATCTGCGCCTGCAACGCGTCGGCCAGCGGCCCGCGTCCGGCGATCAGCAGGAGCACGTCCGGCACGTGCCGCCGCACCTCGGCCATGGCCGCAATGAGCCGCTCGAGCCCCATGCGCCGCACCAGACGCCGCACGCTCAGCACGATCGGACGGTCGGTCGGCCACCCCAGCACTTCCCGGGCTTCATGCCGCGTGTGCGGCAGCGCAAAGCGCTCGGCCGCCACACCGCCGGGCACGATGCGAACCCGCTCGGGCGCCACCCCGTAGCGCCGCACCAGCTCCCGGCCGAACGCCTCCGACAGCACGATGCACCGCACCGCCCGTCGGTAGACCGTGCGTTCCAGCCAGGTCTTGACGGCTACCTGCAGGCCGCCTTTCGCTTCCTCGCGTCCCTCCCATGCCCAGGGTCCATGGAAATGCACCACCAGCGGCAGGTCGCGCACCTGGTCCAGCACCGGGAACGTGTAGAGCGCAAAGTGGGCGGCCACCAGATCGAACGACACAGCCCGGCGAAGCTGCCGCACGGCCTGCCGCATGCCCTGCCAGCGCTGCCAGAGCGGCGCATCCGGACGCGCCGCCGACACAAACCGCCCATCGGTAGTCTGCGTCACCGCCCCGGAGCCTACCACCACACCGCAACAGGCAACACCCGCTTCCGGCAGATGACGGCATAGCGCCTCGTAGACCCGCTCCAGTCCCCCCGGCGCCTCCGCAAACCACCCGCTACCCAGTTGAAGGACCTGCATACTGTCCTGAATGGACTACTGTTGCGCTGCAAAAGATAGGCAAGTCTCAGCTCAGATGAAAGGACCGACGCCCTCTCGAAGCGAAGACCGATCGCGTTAACCTCCAGAGGCCGGTAAGCAGATTTTTCATGCCCCAGCGCACTTTGCTTAAACTTCTTTCTGAAATGCTCTCCACGAGCCCCTGAATGCCTACCCAGATGTACCGGAACGGAACATGCCGATAATCATGGTACCAGATGGCTTCGGTCAGCAACCGCGCCTCCCTTTCATTGCGCGGTTGGAAGCTTCTCCACTTTTCCTGTAACAATCGAGCGGTCTCTACCACCCGGGGATCTTTGGATCGGTTACTTGAGTGATCCCGATAGCGATACAGGCGATCTGAAATGTAATGCACATCCGCGATCAAACTCATCTGGCAGAACATATCCGTATCGTCGTGCCAGACGTTGAACCTTGGATCCCACCCCTGCGTCTGCGCAAACACCGAGCGACGATACAGCGCAAAAGGTCCCTGCCCCGTGCCACAGAAAAAGGTGAGAAAGGGCGTATAGGCCTCTGAGGGCCTCAGTCGATGCGGGATTCCCAGAAAGCCCGGAGCCCAGCGCGTACGTTCTCTGAGACTGATCTTCAGCGGATTTCGAATATTCATGGGCTTGCCTTCCGCATCGATCCGTGTAAACTGGCACCCCACCAGCCCGACCTCGGGATGCGCTTCCAGATAGGCCACCAGTCGTTCCAACGCCTCCGGTTCCAGCATATCATCGGCGTCCAGAAAGAAGAGATATTCGCTATCGGGACTTGCATGTGCTGCGCCCGTGTTGCGGGCGGCGCAAACGCCCTGATTGGGCTGATGCACCAGACGAATTCGCGGATCCTGTTCGACGTAACGGGCAACTATCTCCGCTGACCGGTCCGTACTTCCATCGTTCACAACCACACACTCCCAGTCGGTGAACGTCTGTGCAAGCACACTCTCCAGCGCGTCGGCAATGAACCTTTCTGTATTGTACAGGGGGATGACGACAGTTACTTTAGGCATGCATTTTATCCATAAGATTCAAGTATTTATACTACTTACCAAATAAAATTCTGATGACCAGCAGGATATATACAAAATATTTGAAAGAATTGGAGTAACAAAGTAGCTTTGGCGCAAGAAAAGCGGAAAAGAATAGCTTTTGCGATATACTACTGCGCTATTTCCTCCTGTCCTATAAGCCGTTTCACTAAAATCTCCTCCAGCCGATCCACCACCCGGCGCACATCGAACTGCTCCTCCGCGATCTGGCGGGCTGTTTCGGCCAGTCCGACCGGATCGGTTTCCACGGCCTCAAGGGCAGCTTCCAGCGCTGCGCAGAGCGACGCGGGCGTGTAGCGCTCGAACCGAAAAGCAGCCGCTCCACAGTACTCGCCAGTGCCGTTCGTGGGTCCCACCACCACGGGCTTGCCGCAGCAGAGCGCCTCGGCCACCGTGGAACCAAAATTTTCGTCTTCGCTGGGCTGCACAATCACATCTACCGAACGCAGCAGATCCGGCACTTCGGTTCGCGCGATATAGGGCGCATAGGTCAGATGCTCCGGGAACGGAAAATCCTCGATCAGCCGCCGGTACTCGGGGGCATAGGTGAAGCGTCCGATGATCTCCAGATGCACGTCGCGGCGTTTTTCCAGCAGCAGGGCAAAGGCTTCCAGCATCAGATCCAGTCGCTTGCGCGGGTCGATGCGCCCCAGCCAGAGAAACGTCCGTCGGCCCGGATGCCGCGGCGGCACGCTTGTGTCAGGACGAAACAGCTCCAGATCGAACGGATAGGGCAACGCGAACACACGCTCGGCTGGCACGCCAAAGGCGATCACGTGCTGCCGACTCCATTCACTGCCGCAGATCACGGCCCGGCAGCGGGTCAGCTCACGTCGCGCCACGCGCTGCCGGTGTCGGTAAAAGACCCGGAGCTTCCAGTAGAGCATCCGGCCGGACAGCTCGATCAGTCGGTGCCGGAGCCGATGGATCGCCTGCCATTCGGTCTGCGGAGGGCCCTGCAACCAGGCCACCGCCGGAAGCCCCGCCACCTCGAACTGAGCCCCCACGCCCAGAAACAGCAACACGTCGTAGGGCTGCTGTCGGTGTCGTGCGGCTACCCGACGGGCAATGGCCTCCAGATGTCGGTGATAGATCCAGTCTTCCACCACACGTTCCAGACCGCCGCGAAGCAGCGGACGCCACCGGTCACGCAACGCCCGCAACCGCTCCAGCAACACGCCTTCGTAGTGAAAATTCGGCCAGCGCTCCAGGCCTTCCGGCCGCCGCACAAAGTCGGCCTTGGCGAACAGGTCCACCTGATGCCCCCGCCGCAGCAGTTCCTCCAGAATCAGGTAGTTGGCCGACGCCACGCTCCCGGCGTGCTGCTCCACCAGCGCATAACAGGCAATCCGCATATCATTAAAATCTACTCAGAACACGCTCAAGATTACAGACAAAGGCTGAAGCTACAGCTTCCAGAGAATATTCATTTCTAACCACATTGCTACCTCTGATGGCCAGGTTCTTTCTAAGAGCTTCATCATGCAACAATTTAACAATACACTCAGCTAACTCTTCATAATCTCCTTCACGGAAGATCAATCCGCCTCCTGTCTTCTGGATAAGATGAGGTATTTCTCCACAACTTGAACCAATCACGGGTGTCCCACAGGCCATTGCCTCAATAATGACGCGCCCGAATTGCTCTTTCCAGTTTTTTTGAGTTTCAGAGGGTAGAATTAACAAATCCATTAAAGACAGATAATAAGGGATATTTTCATGCTTAATGTAATCCATAAACATTACTCTTCTATCAATCCCCAGACGCACAGACTTGCTCTTTAAAAAATCTAACAAGTTTCCCTTTCCGATAAAAAAACACACCCAATCAAGTCTATCACCAAGCAAGCTCAGAGCCTTAACCAAAGTAACAACACCTTTTTCCTTTACCAATCTACCAACAAAACCTATAACATATTTATCTTCAACACCTAATTCTCTCCTTATTTTTCTGGCCTCCTCCGGATATGGCTTGTATATATTGAGATTCACAAAGCCCGGCTTGTAATATACCGGTCCTTTATATCCTTTCTCGCGCAACACTTCTTCGGCTCCTTTAGAACCCACAAAAGCAAAACTACTGTTTCTATAAACCCATTGTTCTCCCACCCGGACAGGTAGCGGATAATTCTTCAGAATGTTCTGCCATGAAAAAAAACCTATGGGAACACTTTTTGCAATCTTATTAGCCAGATACCATTGAAAAGTTGCCAGTCCGTAAGGCTCATGATGGACATATACAACATCTGGATCAACCTTCTCGATCACTTTGTCAAGTCTTGCCCTGTAAATATGCAACGGAACAGATCCTGAAAATAAAACAGGTAATTTCCATATTCTGCCTGCAAAGCTTTTCCATCTCTGTGCAACAACAAGACCATATTCTCCTCTCCATGTTTCTGGAACAACAAGATCTATATTCCATCCATATTTATGCATAATAAAACCCCAGAAATCCTGATTAATAGGAGTAACACATGCGTGGCTGATCACCAGTAACTTCATTGCGCCGCTTATTCTACTGTGTACAGTTCCGGCAACGGAAACTTGCGGCCCATCAGCCGCTCGAACAGCGCCGCATAGCGCGAGGCCATGCGCTCCCAGCTATACTCCTCGGCAACGGCCCGGGCCTTCCGCCCCATCTCACGCCGGAGGTCATACTCCCGGGTCAGCATGGCCATCGCCTGCGCCAGCGCCTCGTGATCTTCCGGATTGTCAATCACAAAGCCGGCTTCGCCCACCAGGTTGGCCGTCCCCACCTGTCGCGAAACGATCACCGGCAGCCCGCTGGCCATTGCTTCGAGCAGCACCAGCGGACACGAGTCGCGCCGCGAGGGCAGCACGAAAAAGTCGACGGCCCGCATCAGCGAGGCAACGTCGCGCCGGAAGCCCAGAAAATGCACACGGTCGGCCACGCCGAGCTGCTCGGCCAGCGCGGGATACGGACTGCCCGGCAGCCGTCCGACCACGGCCACGTGCAGCGCCGGCACCTGCCGAAGCGCGTGCAGCACACCATCCAGGTTTTTGATGGTCGAGCGAATGTCGCCCACAAACAGCGCCAGCGGCACCCCTTCGGGCAGTCCTAAGCGGCCCCGATCGGCCCGACCGGGATGAAATTCGGCCAGATCCACCCCGTTTACGATCACCTCGATGCGTTCCGGCGGCACCCCCACGGCAATCAGCTCGTCCCGCACCATCTCCGAGACGGCCACGATCTGCCGGGCCTGAATGAATGCCTCCTGCTCCCACTCGGCATTGAGCTGAGAGAACAGCTTCTGATACAGCGCACGGGGATGCCGGCTCTGCCGGGCGGGATGGTAGGGCGAGCGCAGCCAGGTGCCATGCACGAAATGCACCGCATTCACCGTGTGCGGAAAGCGCGTGACCACCCCGCAGCCCATGATCACGTCGAACAGGTGATCCATCGTGGCCAGGATGCGGTCCGAAACCTCCCGGAAGCGCCAGACCTTGTAGAGATCGACGGCCTCGCCGAGCGGCCCCGTGTGCACGGGCACCCAGGAAGCGCCCATTTCGAGCAGCCGCCGGTCCACTTTGTCGGCAAACAGCGTCACTGTCGCGCCGCGCAGCAGAAAGTAGCGCGCCAGCTCGAAGTTGACGCGTCCCTGCCCGTCGCCGGGAATCACATTGTGCGTGATGAACGCCAGGTGAATCATCCTACCGGTACCGTTTCAGACGAAGCCGTGGCGACCTGTTGCCGTCGCTCCCGGATCCGTTCGGCCATCCAGCGCCCGATGGCTTCTTCGGAGGCGACCGACCGCCACCAGTGCAACGCCGCCTGCGAAAGCTCCCGCAGACGCCGGGCGTCTCCCAGCAATTCCGGCACCAGCCGGTGGAGTTCGCGCCAGTCGTCGATCTGAATGACCGGCGCGTTCCGATAGAACCAGCGGGCCGGTAGCCGCTCCGTGATCACCACACACCCATACCGCAGCCCTTCGAACAGCCGGAACGTATCGGCCGAGGTGCCTCTCGGCGCCAGACAGATCTTACTGTCCATGAGCGCCCGCGAGTAGGCCTCGGTATCCAGCACTTCGCCGGGCTCGGTCAGCCCGTACTCCAGCGCATTGAGCACAAAACGGGCGTTCGTATGCACGAAAACACGCAGTTCCGGAAAGCGACGCTGCAGGGCCTCCAGCGTCCGGAGCATACGCTCTCGGGAAACCCGCTTCGGGCTGGGAAACCAGCGGTGCGGCGACCAGAGCCGCTTCGGAAACCCCTGTTCGACGCTTCCGGCAAAAAATAGATCGATCGGCCGCGTTTCGATGGGCCGCACAGGCAGCGACAACTGGTTGCCGTATCCCAGCGGCAGATCGTAAACCGGCGGCATGGCGCTGCCCTGCAGCCGTCGCTTCAGGTAGTGGCCGGTGTATCGCAGCGCTCCAGGAAGCCAGTGTGCCAGCACACGCAGATGCCGCAAAAATACCAGCGTATTCAGATAAGAAGGTCGGCGTAGCGGCCGTACGCCGAGCCGCGGGTAGATGCCGTAGCACTTGAACGTCACCAGCACCCGATCGACGTAGGCCGGGATCTGGCTCCATTCATCCCCCATGACGATGGCCACCACATGATCGCCGTACTCCGGTAGCACATCCAGCTTCCATGTAATGAAAAAGGTGAGCCCGGCCCCCTCAAGCTCCGACTCCACCACCTGCAGCACCCGGTGGAGATAGGACGGCCGTGCCGGCGGTCGGGAAAGCGCCACCGGCTCCGGCGTCTCCCGATACCTCAGGCATCGGTAATATTGATTGGGCGCACCCATCAGGTTGGCTCGGCGGGCTGATCAGACGCGAGGCGATCCACAGCCCCCGCACACAGCGCGGTCAGTGGTCCGACGGCATAGGCTTCCCCGTTCAGCAAATTGGCCATCGTCACACCCAGGATGCCCAGCATCGCCAGCGCCGTCAGGCTACGGGTTCGTATCCAGTAGCGCAGCGCTGTCAGGAGCAAGAGCCCGATGATCAGATGATAAAGTATGCCCCCGGGCAAACCCAGAGCCACAAAGCTGTTGCCCAGATGTGTTTCGGTGTTGTACGAGCGTCCTCCGAATTTTCCGGCCGCCTTGGTAACCGCCCCGATCCCCAGCCCCAGTGGTTCTTTGAGGGGATACAGATAGCCCCGCACCATCATCATGAAGTGATTTTCCGCGGAGCTGTACTCGACCTCTCCTTTTCGGGCGTGAATGAATTCCTGCGCCTGTCGCTCCAGCCTTGCCTGCACATGCGGATCCAGCCCCAGTTGCGTCGCCTGGGTCAGACTCCAGACCAGCCCCACGGCCGCCAGCACGGCCGCCAGCGCCCCGCGCAGTACCCAGGCCGTCGTCGAACGCGAAAGCACGGCCCAGAGCGCCACCATCGTAGCCAGCGAGAAAAACAGCGGACCGCGACTTCCGGTCAGCGCCACGGCTACCAGGAGCGGCGGCACCAGCAATCCAGCGCCACGATTTCCCTTGAGAAAAGCAGCCCAGGCCAGCACGGCACCGATACTGATAAACTTCCCATATTCTGTGTTAGAAGCAAACAGCGAGATCGGCGCCGGATTGTTCGGGTCACCCAGTCCGGCGTACCAGTTCATTTCCAGCCAGCGCTGCTGGTGTGGCAGGTAGCCGAAGAACACCTGATAGGTGCCGTAGGCGGCGGCCACCAGCGCCATGGGCAGCACCAGACCATAGAGCAGCGTGCGCAGGAAGGCCGGCGTGGCATAGGTGCGTCCCACCCAGAACCAGCAGATCGGCACGATCAGAAACATGGCCCCGGCCAGCCCCACCATCAGCCCGCCCTGCTTCGGGTTGAAGATCTGCAGCACCATGATGGCCATGAGCGCCAGCGTCCATTTTGCCAGCTTCGTGTCGAAGCGGATTTCCCGGTTGACCAGCGCCCCGGCCACCACCACCAGCGCAAAGGCGCTCCCCACCACCAGCAACGGATCGGTACCCGACCAGCCAAACAGCGGGATCAACAACCGCCGAAGGTCCCCCAGCACGATCAGATAGGCGAACACGGCCAGGATGGCCACGCGCACGTTGAACGTGGCCATCGCCACGAACAATTCCAGCAACATGAGCGTCAGCGCCAGCCGGCCGTGGCCCGTCAGCAGCAAAAACAGCACGGCGCCGATGCTGAGCGCCCCAAGCAACCCCAGTCCCAGCGCCCGCCGCCAGGAAATGGCCGTTGCCGTCGGATTCGATATGGAAAACGTCAACCGCATGGGTTCTGTTATGGTTATCGATAGGGATTTTCACGATCCATCTGCCAGCGGGCCGGGTTGGTCATAATGTACCGGCGAATACGCTCCAGAGCCTTTTCATTTCGGACGATATGTTCCCAGTAATTGCGTTGCCAGATGCGGGCACCCGGCGTACCCCGCCATTCGTTGATCCGGCGCGTGGTGGCCGATTTGAACGCCCGTATGATGGTGGGAATCGATCCCGGCACAGGTCGCCCGAATTGTTCCAACGTCGTCCCCAATGTAGGGGCACGGCGGCGCCGTGCCCCTACAGGGCGTCGCCGTGCCCCTACAGGGCGTCGCCGTGCCCCTACAGGGCGACGCCGTGCCCCTACATTGTTATCATCGATTATGTCCACAATCCGAATGATGCCGTGAATATGGTTGGGCATGACGATGAATTCGTCCGGGCGTAATTCCACGTAGGGCCGCAATCGTGCCGTTCTAAACCATTCCTCGTACACAATTTTACCCGGCCTGTTCAACCGCATACGTCCGTCAACAATTTCTCCGAACAGACACACCCGATCCTGCGTCACGACGGTGACGAAATAGGCACCGGGTTGCGTGTAATCGTATCCCTTCAGGCGAATCGATCGCCGATGATACCGCGCCCTGTCCATAATGTCATGGCCCGTGAACGCATCCTGTAAAATAAAATGCAACCGCCCGGCATCCCACCCATCATCCGTCACGCCGTTTTTCATGCGCCTCCGGCGCAATCCGATCGGGCATTTCCTCGAAAGATTGCAGGACGTCCAAGACACGCTGCGCAAACGCTTCCGGCGAGAAATCCCGGGCGCGGTGTCGGGCCGCCTCGCCCACACGCCGGGCAAAGGCGGGATCGTCCAGGTAGCGCAGGATTTGTCGGGCCAGCGTTTCGGCGTCTTCGTAGGGTGCCAGCAGACCATCCACCCCTTCGGTGATAATCTCACGCGGACCGCCCTCGGCCCCGGCCACCACGGGTTTACCCAGCGCCATGGCTTCGACCACCACGATCCCGAACGGCTCCCGGTCCGAGGCGTGCACGACCACATCCATCGCCTGCATCCATAACGGAATGTCTTTCTGAAACCCCGCCAGCCAGACCCGATCCTGCAGGCCAAGCCGGGTAATCAAACCGCGCAGCCAGGGTTCGTAATCCGGCTCCAGCTCGTGGCGTCCGCCGACGATCACGGCCCGAGCATCGGGATGCCTTTCCAGAATGCGCGGCATAGCCTGCACGAGCGTATGCATGCCCTTCCAGCGCTGCAGACGCCCCACCATGCCGATCAGCGGCCCGCTTTCGGGCAACCCGAGCTGGCGGCGGGCCTCGACGGGAGGTGGTAGTGTTTCCGGGTTGAATTTTTCCAACGCTGCCGATGGATATACAACATCAACTCGCCTGTGTGGCCAGAGTCTACGCTGCAATTGTGCAGTTGCCTTCGAACAGGTAAATACAGCAACGGAAGGAATTAAAGTTATTATCCTGTCCATCCAAGCCCATCCCTCGGGCCAACCAAGCTGATACCAAATTGATGGCACGTTAGCTACAAAAGCTGCTATGCCACCATATAAATGAGCCTTGCCCATCCAATTTAACACGATTTCAACTTTTTCACGACGGAAAATATGAATAAGCGTCTTTATTGTACGTATATATTTATTTAATTGGCGAAGTCTTCCTGATGACAAAACAATAACATCAAAATTCCAAGACCGAGCTTCTTCAGCCATTGATCCATTCTCCAAAAAAATTATCAACCATTTTGAAGTGTCATATTTCAACTTTATTTGATATAATAACATTCGAAGCATTTGCTCAGCTCCTCCGCGCTGTTCAGCCAATGGCATCACAATTGCTGCTTTTCCCATTGTTGTGCTTTATTTTGAATTTGTTATATATCATTCAGTTATCAGTCGAGCCGCTACACATCGTACAGGTGTGCTTTACCTATCCGGCAGCGTAAGGCTTTCCTGCCGGAACCACCGGGCAAGTTGCCGGACTGTCCGCATATACCGCACAGGTTGCCGGAGCCGTCCGGCCCGGATCACCTGCGCCGGGAAGCCCAGCGCACGCGCTTCTTCCACCAGCGGTCCGGGTTCAAAAAACACGAGCGGCCAGGCATCCGGTGCCCCGGGGGCATGGCGGAGAAACAGCCGCAGGAGCTGCTCGGCCCCACCGCGCTGCTCGGCCAGAGGCATGAGAACCGCCACCTTCATGACACCTGCACGGCAACGTTCGAGGCCGCTTCTTCCAGCGTCTGCATCACCCGCCGGGCCAGTACCGGCCAGTCAAGCTGTGCCGCATAGAAACGCCGGGCGTTCTGTCCCAGTGCAGCCCGCAACTCCAGACGTCGCGCCAGTTCCAGCGCCGCCCCGGCAAACGCCTCGCGGTCTCCTACTGGCGTCAGCCACAACGACCGCCCGTGCTCGGCCCGCAGCATCGAATCGGTCAGCGGTCCGTCGGTGCTGAGCACGGCCAGCCCGTGCTGCAATCCCGCGATCATCGAACCCCGCCGCGTCGAAGCCCCATCGACGAACGGCGCCAGCAGCAGATCCATCGCCGACAGATGCACCGAAACCGCCTCGCCGGGAAGCGCCCCGGCATCCCAAAACGAAACACCGGGGGGCAGCTGTGCGCGAAGTCGCCCACCATGCGGCCCCACGTACAATACCACAAAGCGCACGCCGGCTTTGCTCAGCTGTTCGATGGCCGCCCGAATGTAATCGATCAGCCGGCCGGACCCGATCGTCCCGAACACCCCCACCACGAGCGTTTCAGGGTCCAGACCCAGCCGCCGACGGGCTTCTTCGCGCGAGACGCCCACGTCCGGAATGTTCGACCCCACCGGCCAGTGCACCACCTGCGCCTGCGGAAACCAGCTCCGGTAGCGCACCGCCCAGGGCTCGATCGAAAACGCCACCACATCGGCCATCCGTCCCAGCGCCCGAAACTGCGGGATCTGCCACCGTCGAAACACCCGGTTCTTCCAGGTGGTCGGCGGCACGAAGTCCTCGTGAAACATCACGGCCAGCCGCATGCCCGGGCAGCGGCGACGCAACGCGCGCAGCGCAAGCGGCAGAAAAGGATTCAACCCCCAGCGGCCGTAGCTGAACTGATTGAACTGGACGATCAGCCAGTCGGGCGGATCGGCCGATACGGCTGCCACCAGTGCCCGGACGCCCCACCGGGGCGGATAGCGAAACGCCCGCACGACCTCGACGCCCGGGATCGGCGTGGCATCCGACTGCGCCGTCCACACCCGCACCGACGCCCCCTCGGCCGCCAGCGCGGCCGCCAGATGCGCCGTGTGATCCCCGATACCGTCCAGCGCCGGCGGCAATGCCGGAAATAGCAGACCGATCCGCATACAGACTCAATGTCGGTGGTAGAACGTCCCCACGGCTTTGCTGGCCAGGTAGTTCAGACGCTTCAGGCGCAGCCGCAGCGGGGAATAAAGCCGGATGGGACCGTCGATATACTTCAGAAACTCGGCGTCGGCCAGCACGGGCAAACGGCCTCGCTTCAGCAGCAGCCAGAGGAAGTTCTTCTTCCAGGGCTTCGGGGCGTCCACCGCGTGCGACATGGTGAAACCCGCCCCGGTAAAATCCATGGCGTCGGTGCCCATCACGCTGAGCGGCACGTCGGTCACCATCACGCTCAGGTTCAGCATGTCCTGATCGGCCACGTAGAAGGGATGGCTCCGGTCTCCGATGTTGTAGCCTTCAAAATTTTTGAAGCTGGCAATGTTAATCCCTTCCTCACGCACCGCTTCCATGAGGGTTCGCCAGGCCTCCAGCAGGGCACGGTGCTCACGACGGACGCCGATGAACCCGCCATTATAGTACTCATCGGGGCAGCGTCGCACCTGTAAACCATGGCGGCAGGCAAACGCCTGCCACTGGCGACGAAACGGATGGGTGGCCGGCATGTGCGCATAGGCTCCGTCCAGACAGAGCGCCACGCCGGTATCGACCCATTCCTCGAAGAAAGACCAGCGGCACTTGATAACGATGTCCGGATCGAAATAGAACAGCCGTTCGGCCTCCAGGCCGTAGCGGTCCCAGAGGTCCAGCATGAAATACGGCTTGTAGTTCGAAAAGAAGATTTCGGTCTGAAGGGGCAGAAAGCGAACGATGCACTCCGGCGCCACCTCCAGATCGTAGCCCGCCGGCGTCCGACGCGCCGCTCGTGCCCAGGGGGGTAGATCGCCCCGATACCCCCCCCATACGACCCCGCGAAAGCCGTGGCGGTAAAGTGAATTCACCAGCGCCCCCACTCCGTAGTGGTAGTGCCCCTCGAAGAGCGTGCAGACGGCCGAACGCGATGTGTCGAACTCTGCCATCGTCATTCAGTCTATGGATGCCTCGACCGGAACCCCGGCCAGCAACTTCCAGAAACGCGCCCGCTGATCCGAAAGCCGGAACCGCTCGCGGGCCAGACGTAGCGCACCGGCGACGAGTTCGTCCCGTGCCTCCAGCGCCTGTTCGATGCCCCGACACAGGGCGTCCGGCTCCAGCTCGTGCACCTGCACGGCCGCTCCATAACGGGCCAGCAGTTGCGCCGCGGCCGCATCCTCGGGGCCATGATACAGGATCGGCAACCCGCTGCCCAGGTACGTCACCAGCTTGGTCGACAGGCTGTAGCGGGTAAACCAGCTATATTGCTCCCCGAACGGCAACGGCATGTAAAGCACGTCCACGCGATCCAGATCGCGCGCCACCTCGGCCTCCGGCGCGTAAGGCAGTTCCTGCACCGGGACGGTCCGGGGGAGCACAGGCGGCCGACTTCCCCGGGTCACGAAAGACACTTCCCAGTCGGGCCGTCGCGCCTGGAGCCGGTCGAGTGCTTCGGCCAGCACGCGGAAGTTCGGATGGTAGGACAGGTGCAGCGCGCCCATGAAATAGACCACGGCCCGCCCTTCCGGACGCGGACGCGGCGCTTCGGGCAGCTCGTCGGGCAACCCGTCGGTGACAATCTCATAGGGCAGGCGGCCGAACCACCGGCAATAGACCTCCCCCATGGCCTCCGAGATCACGATCCGTCCGGTGGCCCGCTGCCAGACGTACGCCAGCCGGTCCATCAGAACGTCCAGTTTCGGATGACCGGCCAGGTTGTAGCGCATGTCGTCGTGCACGTTCAGGAAATAAGGCAGGCCGTGCCGCTCGGCCACCTGAAATGCCTGCCAGAACGCCTCGCCGTGGGGAATGGCATGGATGGCCGTCGCACCAGCCTCCAGGATCGTTCGCTCCAGCGCCCGCTCGAAGGCCGGCCGCCGCCACTCGGCAATCCAGCGCAGGTAACGGGCAAAGCGCGTCGCTTCGATGCGTCCGAAGTACGGCCGGGGGGGCAGATGCACTTCGCGGCCGAACGGCGGCGGTGCCGGCGGCCGTACACTGGTGCAGATGCTCAGAAACGGCACCGGTGCGTCCTGCAACAGTGCCCGCAGGATGCGTCCGCCGCCGCTGCTGTCGCGCAACCCGAACGGCTGCACGAAGGCGATCAGGCTGCCTGCTGCGCTTTGATGCGTTCGACCCATCCCCGGTAGATCTCCTCGAAAATGTCCGGCAGCTTCTTCGTGATGTCCCACTGCGGGTAGTGGGTTTTCATTTTGGTCAGATCCGAAATGTAGCAAATGTGATCGCCCTCGCGCGGCTTATCCACGTAGTCGTAGATCATTTTTCTGCCCGAAAGCGCCTCGACCATCTCGAAGGCTTCCAGGATCGAGCAACTGTTCCCCCGACCACCGCCCAGATTGTACACCTCGGCCACGCGGGGTTCTTCGATGAAGCACTCGATGAAACGGGCCACATCGTAGGAGTGAATGTTGTCCCGTACCTGCTTACCCTTGTAGCCGTAAATCGTGTACTTGCGACCGGTTACGTTGCATTTGATCAGATAACTCAGAAAGCCGTGCAGCTCCACGCCCGAGTGATTGGGGCCGGTCAGACAGCCGCCGCGCAGGCAGCAGGTTTTCATGCCGAAGTATCGGCCATATTCCTGCACCATGATGTCGGCCGCCACCTTGGAGGCGCCGAAGATGGAGTGCTTCGACTGGTCGATCCGAAAGGTCTCCGGAATACCGTTGTAATAGGCCGGATCGGCGTAGTCCCAGCGCTTTTCCAGTTCGACGAGCGGCAGTTCGTTGGGTGCATCGCCGTAAACCTTGTTCGTGGACATGTGCACGAACACGGCCTCGGGTGCATAGCGCCGCGTGGCCTCCAGCAGGTTGAGCGTCCCGACGGCATTGACGTCGAAGTCCTCGAACGGGATCTGGGCCGCCTTGTCGTGCGAGGGCTGAGCGGCCGCATGTACGATGGCATCCGGCCGGAGCGTTTCGATCAGTTCGAGCACGCCCTGCCGGTCGCGGATGTCCAGTTCGTGATGCGTGAAGCGCGGGAGTGTCTCTTCGAGCCGGCGCTGATTCCAGCGCGTGTCGCCCTCCGGCCCGAAGAAAAACGCCCGCATGTTGTTGTCCACGCCGTGCACATCCCAGCCTCGATGGGAAAAGTACGTGGCCACTTCGGAGCCGATCAGTCCCGACGATCCGGTTACCAGCAGTCTGCGCATTCTGTTCATGGGTATCTCAGCAGCGTTCTTCTGTGTCGAAATTTATCCGAACTGGTAGGGACAGCTCCCTGTGTCTTTCCGCCGCAGACGCGCACAGAGGCGCGTCCCTACCATCCAAATACCTGTAGCAGTTTCTGCACCGCGCGTACGGGCAGCGTGTGGCTCTTACCCTGTGTGGCACGGAGCCAGGCATGTACCGCCTTTTCAAAGGGTGTGCGCGGATCATGCAGCATTCCGTCAACGACCAGTCCTTTCTGCGCCGCCAGCGCGGTCCAGTCGCGATCCCAGATGTTCAGCTTGCGAAAACGTTCCGGACCATATTCCATCAGGAGCTTCAGCACCGCTTCGTCCCAGTAGTAATGGGAAGCCTTCGGGATCGCGCGCATGTCGATGCCGAGCGCTTCGTAACCGGCCAGCCATTCGGGACGCACCGGGCCTGCCCGCCGAATGGCCGCCTCCATGTGGTGATACTGGCGAAAGATGGTCACCGGACGCTTCTTCGGGTCGTTCAGCCGTTCCCAGACCTGATACCAGCGTTGCTTGCTGCGCATGCGGGCCCAGTTGGCGTACTGGTAATGCAGTACTTTGATTTCGTCGAAGTACAGCGCCGGGGCCTCTTTCGGGACCGGCACGCGGGGGCTGTGGATGGGCCGCCCTTCGTGTGGTGAGCCATCGTCCACGAACCCGAACGGCTTGTAATCGGCATCCACCCAGGCGCAGGTAACGTCCGGGCCGATATTGGCCCACCGGAAGTAGAGTACGGTACCGGGTGGTGCCGCCAGCATCTGCTGCCACTCAGGGCTTTCCATCCAGTTGGCCGAAAACATTTCGTCGGCGTCCAGCGCCATCAGGATGCGTTTGCCCGGAACCGGCAACTGCCGCGCCGTCTCGATCAACAACCGCTGGCGGGCGCCCTCATCGTAGGCCTCATGGGGATTATCCACAAGTACCACCTTCTCAAATCGCTGGGCGATCTCCCGCGAGCCGTCGGTCGATTGCTGGTCGGCGATCACGATGTAATCGGCCCAGGTGGAGGCGCATTGCAGGAAGCGCTCCAGGATCCACGCCTCGTTACGCACCGGCGTCATACAGATCAGCGTCGCCTGTTTTTCCGCCGGCTGCCGCATGGCCTCCCCGTTCACGTTTTTATCTGCAGCGTCGTTGACGCTTTCGGCCTTCACAACAATCGTATTACAAACAGCAGGGAACGTAGCGAGCAGGTTGGATCGCCGGTTTCTATTCTACCGGGCAATTCACAACCGCACGGGCAAACCTTCGTGCTGCAGCAGACGCGCCAGGCCTTCGCGCAGCGTCACTTCGGGCAGCATCCCGGTCAATTGCTGCAGGCGGGTCGTGTCGGCCCGCTGGTGCAGCTTGTCCACCGGACGCACCCGCGCCGGATCGATCCGGATTTCGATGGGCTGCCCCATCAGTTCGCTCAGCGTCTCGATAATCTCCTGCGCCGAGTACTCCCGTCCCGTTCCCACATTGACCACTTCATAGCCCTCAGTCACGCGCTCACCCAGCGCGACCAGCAGTCGCGCCACGTCCTCGACGTAGATGTAATCGCGTTTCGTGTGGATGTTGCCCAGCTCGACCGCCGGCCCCTGCTGGAGCGACGCGATGATGTGGGGGATCAGATGCGGGTTCGTTTCATAGGGGCCGTAGGTGTTAAAGAGCCGGGCCGCCACGCAGGCCATCTCCGTCGTGCGCGCAAACTGCTCGGCCACCTGCTCGGTGAGCCATTTGCTGAGACCGTACACGTCGACCGGCGCCGGCGCGAGCGTTTCGGGAATCAGTCCCTCCACGCTCGGATAGATGGCCCCGCTGGAGGCGACGACGGCCGTACGCACACCGACCCGGGCTGCCGCTTCTAACACGTTGTAGGTGCCCTCGACGTTCACCCGCAGCGTCTCCTGAGGATGTGCGTTGCAGTATGGAATAAAGTGGAGGGCGGCCAGATGAAAGACGATCTCCGGCCGCGTTTCTTCCATGACCGCCTGTAGTGTAGCCGTATCCAGGATGTCAGCTTTGTAGAAGTCGATCCGATCGGAGAAGGCCAGCAGATGATCTACGGAGCCGGCCGTCAGGTTGTCGTAGACGGCTACCTGATACCCCTGCTCCAGACACCGTGCCACCACCCATCGTCCGATAAAGCCGGCACCTCCGGTTACCAGAACCCGCCGAATTGTCATGAAACTGCCTGTCGATGATTTTCAGGACTCGCAGTTATAGTTTACAGGATCGGCGTGCGCAGGGCGCACGCGATTTTTCGGCAGCGCATAGGTCGTTCTGGCGCATGCGACATGCGCCTTTTCACGCATCCCGGCACCCGCTCGTAGTCAGGCACGAAGCGAAGCACCATCTCGCGAAACACCACTCCGCTTCGCTCCGTGGCTTACTACAAACACCTTCCCGTTCGTAGTCAGGCACGGAGCGTAAGCGGAGTGCCGTCTCCAGAAAAAAACGCCACGGCGGCTGATGCCGCCGTGGCGCACTACGAACGCGCTTGCGCTGTCGTAAAGTGCCGCCTCTCTATCGCACGCGCACCATTCGACCCACGTGGGTGTAGGTTTCCGAAAGGGTGTGGACGGTCACGCGGTAGAGATAGGTGCCGGAAGGTTCGCGTCCCAAGTCCAGCCGGATACGCTTCTGATAGCCGGCCGCCATCGTCTGACTGAGCTGCTGCACGCGCCGTCCCAGCAGGTCGAACACCTCCACCTGCACCTCGCCGGGCTCCGGCAAATCCAGCACCAGGTAGGTTTCTTCACGGAATGGATTCGGATAGTTCGGGTGCAGCCAAATGGCTTCGGGCAATACCACAGCGGCCGGCTGCCAGACCACCCGCAGCGCCGTCACCTGTGCGTCGTCGAGTTGCAAGGCCTGGCCGGGCGTCAGCACGTGCGTACGACCGGCCGACTCGCCCTGCATTTCCTGCACGGTCATCGTTCCATCGCCCGGCGCATCGGCCAGCACCAGCCGCAGCGGGAAGAGTTCCGGCGGCGCCTGGATCTGCAACAGCGCTTCGCCCTCTCCGGCCAGTCGGCTGTCGCCGTCAAACCGCACGTCGAATGCGTTGCCCGGCGGCAGCGGCGGCAGCAGGTAGGCCAGCAGCTCCGTAGTCTCAAGGGCCTCGGTGGTCAGGTACAGCGTGCGGGTGCCACCCCGGGCGTTTTCGACCTGCAGCACAGCCGCATCGGCGGCAGCCGCAAGCGTCGGAGCAGCGGAAGCGGGCGTCCGCTTGGCCGGCACGTCGCATCCAGGCTGAATCATACCGGCAGCCGCCGCCTGCACCCAGTAGCCCTTCCCCGGCGCCAGCGCCGTCGCATTCTGGTAGCCGAGCGCTACACCGCCGTACTCATAGACCGTCGTCACCAGACCATCCGGATCTTCCGTGGCATCCAGCGGCAGGTTGATCGTGCAGGAAGGCACGGCCAGCAGGTTCCATCCGGCCTCCAGCCAGTAGGTCGGATTGTCGATCGGATAGCCCTGCACGTTCTGCGACACCGTCTGCGTCGAACTCAGCCAGTAGCCCCGTCCGGGTACCAGGTGCGTGGCCGGTTCGTAGGTGCCTGCGAACGTGAAGAGCGCGCCGGCTTCGGCCGTCGGAAAGACGCTGCCCAGCGCCCCGTCGGCCACGTCCAGCGGCAATCCGACCAGGTTCCAGCCGGTCTCCAGATCGACGGTCGCGCTGGTGAACGAGGCGGCCGTGGGCGCCACGTAGCGGATCAGCAACGTGGTCGGTGAGCCACTATCAGCCACATACCGGTGCTGCGTCTTCATGTTGACGTCCACCTGGCTGCCCCCGCCGGTGTCCTGTAGCCGGAAGCTTCCGGGCGGCAGCGTCAGCGGATTCCAGGAGATGACGACGGGCCAGCCGCCGGTGGTGGGCTGGAACTCCAGCGTCCACTGCACCTCGGTGCCCTCCGTCACCGGAGCCCGCACGTCCTTATAGTAGGCCTCGCCACCGTTGAGCAGACGGGCCTCGAAGGCACCGGGCGGTGGCATCGGCGGGGCTTTCTGGTCATGGGCTATGTCGTAGCCACTGGTTGCGCCCGAGGCCGTGCCAAACGAGAGCAGCCGGGTCTGTTCGGTGGCGTCCGTGACGGTCAGCGAAGCCACGAAGTTGTCGGCCGAGGGCAGTTCGACGAACGTGGCCGTGATGTTCATGTCGGCGTTCACCGTCACGCTGACCGGGTTGTCGCTTCCGCTCAGATCACCGCTCCAGTTGCTGAAGACCCAGCCGGATGCCGGTACGGCCGTCAGTTCCACCACGGTGCCGGCTTCATAGGAGGCCTGATCCGGATTTTTCGTGACGGACCCGTTTCCGACCGTGGTGATCGTCAGCGTATAGGTGGGCGTGCTGAGGCCTTCGCCGCTCAGCGACACGGCCTGCGCTTTGTTTTCCACGCCATCGTGATAGGTGATATCCAGCGCGGCCGTCACAGGGCCGATCGTGGCCGGCGTGTAAGTAACCGTAGCGGTACAGCTGACACCCACCGCCAGCGTCGCCGCACAGTCCGTACTGAGCGTAAACTCGGCCGCCTGCGGCCCGGAAATGCTCAACTGCAGTGAGGTAATGTCCAGGTCTCCCTGGTTCTCCAGCGTCACAGTCTGGGATGTCGGGGTCCCCACCACCTGCTGCCCGAAGTCTATGCTACCGGGCGAAACGGCCAGAATACCCCGGGGTACCTGCGTGCCGGGGAGGATTTCGATAGCCGAAATGATTGCATTCTCGACAACAGGTGTAAATACGAGGGTAAGGGCGCCATCCGACACACTGATGTCATCAAACGTCTTGATCAGCGCGATACCCGGACCACCTGTTTCTGCAAAAACATCAAAGTTTGTCAACACCCCCTGACCGTTTTCAACATCCACATTGAACACCCGAGAACCAGCCCCACCGGACTCTTTGACGCCAAACCAGAGTTCGGCGAAATGGAGCTGTACATCGTAGATCCCTGCATCTATGGGTATTTCATAGGTCAAAGGCGCCCCATTACTCTGGCGTTGATACTGGTATATGATATCATTTTCCGTTCCTCCAATATCCAGACTCAAATTTCTATACTTGGTACCGTCAGAAAAGTATGTATCCTTCGCCCATGTTACGCCACCGGTAGTTACTTCCGGTCCCCCGGCGTTAATCCGCACCAGTGCTTCTGTCGATGGTGGTGGCGGAGGTGGGGGCGGCGGTTCGGCATCCGGATTATAAACCAGCACCACGACATTGGAGGTGGGCCCGGTCATCCCGTCGGCGTCCTCCACCACGGCCACGGCATAGTGAATACCGCCGGCCGGATCCGATTTGGTCAGGGTTACGGGAATGTCGGCCGTTCCCGATACGTCCAGCGTAGCCGTGAAGTCCTGCACCTGCAGCGCACTATTGGCATCGTAGGGCTCCACGTTGTAGCCCCCACCGGCCGGCTCGAACAGAGCGGCTTCCACGACCAGCAGCTTCACGGTAGCCCCGACGGGACCGTGTACGCGGAACGTCTGGGTAGCCACGCTGACGGTATCGGGTGTTGCGATCCCCACCACCTCCAGCGCAGGTCTGGGGGGCGCAGCGCTGCGCACCCAGGCTCGTGCGCCTCCCAGACTACCGTTCGGATGACGAAACAGCGGCACGCTATGCGTCAGGCCGTTGCTGAACGTGACATCGATCCAGCTCCCCACAAGCTCCAGCCCTGAGACACTGCCCGACTCTCCGGGTCCTGGCGCCGAAGTCCCTTTGATGCTGTTGGGATCGACATCAATGGAAAACTCGAAGACCTCACCGGGATCGAAATTGTTGAATTGAATCTCAAGCGTTTCGTATCCGTCATCGCCATCTATGCCGTTGTGCGGATCCAGCAGCGCAAAGCCCGCCAGTCCCGTCGCGACATCTCCTGAATTCGGCGTAAAGCCCTTGGCCGTATGATCGCCGGCCGTACCGTCCGGATCAAAAATCATATCGGGCAATAGCGAACTGGCCAGCCGAAACCGCACGGCCACAATCTGCTCCCCGCCGCTGGACGTGTTCGTAATCTTGAACGAATTGTTATTCCAGGTACTTGCATTGATCCCCCCATTCGCCGTCACCTCGACCACGGCCTGGCTGGTCTGCAGAATTTCCTGCACGCGCAGATAATCCCAGGTCGCCTCAAACGGGGTCGCCGATCCGCCCTGACGGGCCAGCAGGCCCACGGCCAGCCCCGACGGAATGCCCGGGGCCGCCTCGTAAGTGCCCTGCACCACGGCCAGCAGATCGCCGGTAAGCGTCAGGGGCGTACCCACGTCCTGCACCACGCCATCGTCCAGCGCATAGCGCGGTTGAACGGTGCCGGCCTGCGGATTGACCTCCAGGAAAAACTTCACATGGGTACTACTCAGCGCCCCCGCTACCGGGACAAACTGGCGGGTGGCCACATCACCCACTTCGTGAACGACCTCAATGCCCTCGCCCCCGCTTTCTATCGCCAGACCGATGTAGATGAAGTCCTGCTGCGTGCCTGTCCCGATAAAGATGCCCTGGGACTGTCCGACCTGCGGCGCCCCGCTGAAAAACGGGCTGTTGATCTGTCCTTCCACCACAAACGGCGCCGTGCTGCTGCTGACGGCCACGCCAAACTGAAAGGCATGCGTTTGCGTGTTCGCCGCGCCTTCGGCATCGCCGGGCGGTACCGCCACGATCGTAAACAACCCGGCCGTTCCCCCGACGATCAGATTGTCCGGGTCATACAGCGTCTGATAGTCGTCCATGCCGTTCGTCATCAACCCGGTCATGCCCACGCCGAAGAAGCCCGTACCCGGATCGTTGTTGAAGAAGTTGTAGAAGACGGGCGGTGACAGGTTCAATCCATTTGCGGCATCGATGGCGAACGGATCGGCCGTATCGGGCAGCGTGTCGTTGTCATCGTCCGGGTCGTTCAGATCCGACACCAGGTCGCCATCGGCGTCGGCGGGCTTACTGGCCCCCGAGCAGGGATCGGTCCCGTTGTCGATCTCGTCAGCATTGCTGTAGCCATCACCGTCTTCATCCAGGGCCGGATCGTAAGTACCGGTGCAGGTCAGGAAGTCGTTCGGCTCAAAGACGGTGATCGTGTTCGACTGATAGTTCGCCACCCAGATCGTGCCCGGAAAAGATGCACCGTCCCCCAGCGCCGTCACATCCAGTGGAATGGACCCGAACCCGGAGGCCAGCACCTCCTTGGTCAGCACCTGCTTGCCATCCGCACTGAGGACAATCCGATACAGATTGCCGTCGAAGGAAGCCACCAAAAGGTTCCCCTGAAGCGCTCCACCGAAGTTGGAGGCGGTGTATTCGGTGATCCCGTTGGTCGAGGAAGAAAAAGTCGTCAGAGCGCCATCGGCCTCGCCGGGTTGCCGATAATCACACTCGGCGGCATAGGCCAGCGAATCCGGCACGGGTGGCCAGTCGACGGGCAATCGGGGATCGCCCGGTGCATACCAGACCGAGTCTTTGAAGAGCCCGGCGCCCAGCGGATTACCACGGATCGGGTTGGGGTGACCGGCATAGTAGCGCTCGCCCGACTGCACGTAGTTGGGATCGCCGGGCTCCAGCTCGCGAATGAAGTGCAGGTTGTCTTTGTTGTTGACCTTGGGGTCCCCGCCGGGCCCCGGTCCGGTCGATCCCGGCTCGCCGGGCAGGTAGTTGTTCGTACACAGACCTACCGTCGTTTCCGCCGGATAGTCGGCCTCGCCATCCGGGTGGCCGCCCCAGCCTCCGTTCGGACCATTATCGACGGCGTACATACGCCCCAGACTCGTGATCACCAGATCATAGGGATTCCTGAACCCGGAGGCGTAGACCTGAACCGGTCCGTTCGGGTCCCATTTGGCCTGGTTCAGTCCGTCGTTCCCGCCAAAGGGATCGTTGATGTCGATCCCGTCGTAGCCGGGAGCGTTCGGATCGTCAATCCCGTTGGCGTTCGGGCGCGTAGGGTCGTCCAGTGTGGGTAGATCGTAGACGTACTTGTCGTTGCCACTGCCCTGCACGGGCATGGCCTCCAGCGCATTCAGATCTACAGAAAGAATGGCGGCCGAAAGGGCATACTCCGTCGTGAAGGCAAAATTGTTGGAAGGGGCCCCGGCATTCGTATGGCCGCCGACGGCAATGTAGAGCGTATTCGTCACCGGGTCGTAGGCCATGCCGTTGGGTGCGTGGTTCTCCTCGCTACGCGGCAGCCCCCGTACCAGATCGACCTTGTCCCAGTAGCCTGCCGGATCATCCCGGCCGGTCCCCACCCAGGTGAGCCGCGACAGCATGCCGGAGTTGGTATCCAGATTCCAGTCGCTTCCTCCTCCGCCGGCGCCGATGCGTGGATCGCTGGACGTGACGTACAGCACCGGATTGTCGGCCGTACCCGTCACCAGAATGCCGGTTACCTGACGGTTAGAGACCGATACGAGCGTCCCATCGTCGTTATGATTGGGGATGTTTTTGATCAGCGTGATCGTTTCCTGATTGACGACCTGATAGGTGGCCGGACCCGTCCGCTCCACGGTCAGCACCAGGATCAATCCGTTCTGCTGCGCCACATAAAGGCGACCGTCCGGTCCGAATTGCAACGAGGTGGGATTCTGGAGCGAGACACCCTGCAAATCCCCCGCACTGAAGCTGATGGTCTGGCCGTATACCTGCGCCCCTGCCAGAGTCAGACTTCCGAAAAGAAGAACAACAAACAGTCGCGCCCGGACGAACTGTTTCTTCATGATATTGACCGCGCTTTCGTTATGGTAGGTAGATCCATTCAGTAGTTAGCGATTGCACGGCCTCAGATCAGCAGTTTCCGGATGTAGACAATAGGGACTTCTGGATGAGAAGAGCGTGCGCATCGGCGCATCGTGATAGAAAAGATGAGCCTTCAGGTATTTTGGAAAAGTCGCCCCTACCGCTCGAAGATTACGAAAACTGCTCAGGAATGCGCTTTCTGCTGCATGATACGATTCCAGGGAAATCATAGTGCATGTGAGAAAGCACGGGCGCACACGGCGGTGCACCCCCTGCCAGATCCTTGACGTTTTCCCTATCCCGTAGGCGCGGACCCCTGTGTCCGCCCGATCATACCCGCCGGATCACGTCCGCCACACGGGGTGTCGTACCCTCATGCACCGGTAAATCAGCGATTACATATAAAGTGGCCACCAAAGGAAATAATTTCGAAACGACGTTCCGCTTTCGCTCCGCGCCAGACTACAAGCACGAACCCGTAGTAAGTGAAGATGTCAGCCGAAATGGCGTGCCTCGGAATGGATTTTCGCCGAATGCTCCTATGGCAGAACTGTCACCGTGCGAACGTAGGTACCGTCCCGGGTCTCCAGGCGACACAGGTAGCGTCCGGCCGCCAGCCCGGACGTACGAAGTGGAAACGTGTGCGCACCCCCTGACAGATGACCGGCGTAGAGGACCCGGACCGATCGCCCCAGCATGTCGTAGAGCGCCAGATGCACCGATTGCGGCCCCGGAAGAACCACCCGGACTTGTCCCTGATCCTGTACGGGATGTGGAAAGATCACAAGCAGCGGCGCTTCGGCTGGCTTGCGGGTCTCCGCAGCCACGGTATGCCGCCGAATCTCAAAGGTAAGGCTTAGCGCACGCCCGGCCGTTCCGTTGCCACCGTCTTCCGTATACGGTACGGCCCGGATCATGTATATACCGGAATCATATTCCCAGGGCTGATAATCCCCCCGATCATCCCCGGCCAATGTATAAGGAGCCTCATTTTCGGTCCGCACCTGTACCTCGTTCACCCAGAACACGACACTGCCTGCCGAACCCTGTACCTCCGCCCGAATGTTGATGGCTTCCGGCAGGTCTTCCTCCTGAAGCACCGTGTCGGGACGCAGCACAAATAAATCCGTATCGGTTGCCGCGTCCACCAGGACCAGTGCCGTCACGGCCAGTGGCTCGCCTCCAGATTCCTGTCCCCGGCCTCGCAGCGGAACGGTATGCAGCACCGCGCCCGTGACATCCATCAACTCCAGCGTTCCTTCATAGGTTGTAGCGGCATCCGGGGTAAACTGCAGCGTCAACCCGACCTCCTGCCCTCCCGGCAAATCCATCGGCAGCGCCGGTTGCTCGGCTATGGCAAAGGCATTAGACCCGGCCCCCTTCAGGGCCAGCGCGGCCAGCGTGAGCGGACCCGCACCGACATTCCGAAGCGTCAGCGTCTGGCGCACCGTTTCCCCAACCTCAACGGTCCCGAAATCCAGTATTTCGGGCTCGGCTTCCAACGCCCCCACACCACCGCCCGTATCGCTCCGAACCAGCAGCACGGCCCAGTCCTGGCCATTCGCACCGGGCGGCTCCAGCGTAATCGACTGGCCTCCTGTGATCTGACGTAACGAAGTCTGCTGCAGGGCGCCGCCGTTACGGGGGTCGAACCAGTAGACGTCATAGATACCTTCGGGCGGACGCACCGTGCCCTGTCCCGTGGGAAAGTACAGCGCGGCCCGCTTCCAGCCCTGCCCGTCCGGCTGTACCAGCACATACGCATCGGATGGTGCCCCGGCCGATCGTGGCGTCACCGGTTCCATCTCCCAGAACGGCAGGTGCTCTTCAAAGAATTGCCGGGCAAAGCGCGTGTAGTCCCAGAGCCGATCCCGACTTCGATAATCTTCCAGATTCAGGTCATTGTGGGGATAGTTGTAGCCGAAGTACCACTCCACCCCGCCCCCTCCCGCCATCAGGTTGGCCCACAGGATTCCTTTGCGGCATTCGTCCTGGTTCGTGTCCGATCCATCCGGCATGCAGCCGGCTCCCGGATTACCCGATTCATCGATCATCACCACCCAGGGATGCCCGGCCGCCGCGCTGCGGGTTACCCAGGTGCTGGTCAATTGATAGCCGTTGTCCAGCAGCCCGGACTGGATCGAGGCGCCTTCCAGGTTCGCATACCCCAGCAGCGGCTCATACACTTCCTCCCATTTCCCGGGGAAGGTGTGCACGACGATCGGATGATCGTAGGGGTCCAGCGCCCGGATATATTCGGCAAAGGCTTTTTGCTGGGCCGTGGTGTTCGTGTTCTCCTCCCCCAGATTCCAGATCAGCGCCGGATGATAGGCAAAACGCGCCACCAGCTCCCGGTAATACAGCTTACGCGTCACGCCCAGCTCACCGCCGTCCAGCAGATCGTCGTTTTCCGTCTCCTGCGTAATCACATGCAAAAGGATGCCCTTTCGCTGCATGTGCTGGAAAACGATGTCCCACTGCGCCAGCTTGGAGACATCGAAGCGATCATGAACGTTTTTGTCAATCCAGGGAAATACATCATTACCGTCCCCTCCCACGTTCATGGTCAGGAAATACTGGGAATTGACGCCTTCCGAGGCCAGATAGTTAATGGCCCCGATAATGCCCTTGCCCAGCCCGTCCTTCCAGGTTGGATCGCCCGGTTTCCAGTCGTTAATGTGCGGCGTGTATTCATGCACGCCGGTAGGAAGCCCTCGACGTCCGTCTTTCGCGTCGGTGTTGTCGAACCCTCCGTAGGCCAGAAAATTCTCCGGCGAGCCGGCTCCGCCTTTCAGGAAGTAGGTGCCGTCGTCGAAGCGGAAGTAGCGTGTGCCCACGTAGCGCAGAACGCCCCGCGCCCGGAAGTCCGGGGGCGACTTATCGGTTTCGCCGATCGTGAAGGATCCCGCCAGTCCGTCCGGTGCGATCGGCGTGCCGGCATTCGGATCCAGCGAAATGGCCACCTGGGTGCCCTGCCGAAACGAGACCCGGAACTGATAGGTCCCGGTCTGGTCGGGCGTAAAGATGGCCCACCAGACGTTACCCGACGTGGCCGACGTATTCGCTGCATCGCCGTCGGCTGCAAAAAAGCCGGGCACGACATGCACCGTCCCGTCCGGCGCCGTGATCTCCACATTGAAGCGATAATCCAGAAACGGATTGGGATCGCCCTGCTCGTCGGCCTGGGGACCGTAGACCTGAATCGTGACGGGATGCCACCGCTTCCGCTCGCCCAAGATCTCGTAACCGTTCTGCGCCCATCCCTCCACAGCGAAGAATCCTCCGACAAGCCCTACCAGCAGGGCGCTCCACCACGCTTGCCGCCACATAAGCATCCGGGTTGTATCCGTTCGACTTTCTTCCCCACGGGACGCTGCAGGCCTCCAAAGCCCGTTCCGACGCTTCAACGCCCCGTTTTCCCCGCTCCGGCCGGATACTTCCGAAAGCAGCGGTTCTTTTCCGCCACCTTCAACCCGCCCAGAGATGCGCAGGAAGGATACAACCCCTTACTGAAAGAGGCTGTTAAAATCGGATGAGTTCCGGACGGAAGGTTGCGCCGGAAATAGCAGGGCTGCACGTCGCCCCTGCTTTACATTTTACCGAACACTTCCAGACCGGGAGAGGCGAGGCGATGCTGTTCAATTCGCTTGATTTTCTGCTTTTTCTGCCGCTGGTGGTCGGGCTCTACTTCGGCCTGCCCGTCCGCTTTCGCTGGCTTCTGCTGCTGGTCGCCTCCTACGTCTTTTACGCCTGGTGGAAGGTCGAATACCTGCTGCTCATCGTCGCCTCTACGCTGGTCGACTACCTGTGCGGGCTGGCGATGGGCCGGCGTCCCACACGACGCGCCCGCCGTCCCTTCCTGATACTGAGCCTGGTGACCAATCTGGGACTGCTGGCCGCTTTCAAATACCTGGGGTTTTTTGCCGATTCGCTCGAAGCGCTGCTCGGCCTGCTGGGCCATCCCACCGACGTACCCACGCTGGACGTGCTGTTGCCCGTTGGTATCAGCTTCTACACGTTCCAGACGCTCAGCTACTCCATCGATGTGTACCGGGGCAAGCTCGAACCGGAGCGCCACCTCGGCTACTTTGCGCTGTTCGTCAGTTTCTTCCCGCAGCTGGTGGCCGGCCCGATCGAACGCGCCGGCAATCTCCTGCCTCAGCTGCACCATCCCCGTCCCTTGGATTCCCTCCGACTCCGCTCGGGATTTTTCCTGATCCTCTGGGGCTTCTTCAAAAAAGTGGTCATTGCTGATCGCCTGGCACTTTACGTCGATCCTGTTTTCGCCCAACCCCACGCCTATACGGCCGCGCACTACTGGACGGCCCTGTATTTTTTTGTCTTCCAGATTTTCTGCGACTTTTCAGCCTACTCGGACATTGCCATCGGAACGGCCCGGATTTTCGGCATCGATCTGATGGAAAACTTTCGCCGTCCGTTCGCCGCCCGCTCCATCGCAGAATTCTGGCAACGCTGGCATATCAGCCTGACCACCTGGTTCCGAGACTATCTCTACACACCGCTGCTGCGAAGCGGAGGCCGCACTTCCCGGGCACGCTGGTTCAGTAGCATTTTTATCGTGTTCGTGCTGAGCGGCCTCTGGCACGGCGCTGCCTGGACGTTCGTGCTCTGGGGGGCACTGCACGGACTGTATCTGATCGTAGGCCTGCTGACGCGCCCGGTCCGACGGGCCTTCTGGCATGGCCTGGAACAGCGCCTCGGCCGGATCGCACCGGCTCCGGCCCACGCGGCGGGCATTCCCGATCTGTCTCGCCTGCTTCTTCGCCTGCGCGGTGGACTGGCCGTGCTGACCACGTTTCATCTGGTCGTGCTCAGCCTCATCCTGTTCCGTGCCGCCTCCCTTTCCGACGCCGCCTACATGGCCGCGCATCTACTGGATTTTACCGGAAGTCCCGCACTTCCGGGCTTTTCGTTTGCCGACTGGGCGATCGGCCTGGGCTCCATCGGTCTCCTGGAGGCCGTCCAGTGGATCGATGCGCATGTGATCCGGCTGGAAACCTGGATCGAGACGGCGCCACGCCTGGTGCGGTGGGGTCTCTACTACCTGCTCATGGCCATCGTGCTACTGCTTGGCGTCTTTGATCGACGTCCATTTATCTACTTTCAATTTTGAGCCATGCGGCTGTCGCAACTTGTCGGCAAAGCGCTTGCGTTCTTCCTGCCACCGCTGATGGCGGTGGAGCTCACCATTCGCCTGCTTGCGCCCGGACCTTTTGCCGGGGTCCGGCGGCTCATGGACTTTTACGAGCCCGTGCGTACCGGTCCGGCCCCCGTTCATTATCTGTTTATCGGGAGTTCGCGCGTGGCGGCGGCCGTCGACGTGCCCGCGTTTCGCCGGGCGCTCGGCGACACGGTCGCAACGTTGCACATTTACAACCTCGGCCAGGGCTATTCGACGCTGGCGGAACACTACCTGGCCCTGCGTCGCCTTCCCGATTCGCTGCTGCAGGGTACCGTGTTGCTTGTCGGCCTGAAGCATGGCGTGCCGCCCGGCGATCTTTTTACGGACACCTGGCACGGCCTGTGGGCCGATCCACGCTGGCCGCTGCTGCTTTCGCCGATCCTCCGCGTTCAGGATCTACCCGCCTACTGGTGGCGGGCCGACGATGCTCTTCGTGCCAAGCTTACGGTGACGGCCGGGGTTTTTCTGCATAGCATCCGCTACGGACGCTTCATCCGGGGGAAAGTGCGCACGCTGCTCGACCAACTGCCCCGACGGCTGGGGCTGCGTCCACCTGCTTTATCCGGACCTTCCCCGCTGGCCGCACGCGGAGGCATCCGCACCGACAGTGCGGGCATTGCCGAAGTGCGTCGTCAGATCCTCGCGCAGATGCGCGCGTCCGAAGCCCTGCGCCCCGACAGTCTCATCCCGGACTGGGACCGCACCGTCTTTGCCGACCTGGTACGCCTGATGCAGCGCCATGGCGGGCGCGTGGTGGTCTTCAACGTACCGCTCACTTCCTGGCATCGGCTGACCGACCGCTCCACGCCGGAGAAAATGCAAGCCTTCCGCCGGTGGGCCCGGCGGCACGACGTGCTCGTTCTTGACATACCGGCCGACTATCCCGACGAAGCCTTTCCCGACCTGGTCCACCTGGCCGACACCTACGCCCCGGATTTTACCCGGAAGCTGGCCGAAGGCTACCTAAAGGCTCACGTGCCGAACTGGTCCAGCAGATAGTCGGCCGTCCGGAGGGCCAGCGCCACCATCGTCAGTGTCGGCTGGACGGCACCGGATCCTCCTACAAAAATGGCTCCGCCTCCCACAAACAGATTCTGCGTGCCGTGTACACGTCCGAAACTGTCCACCACCCCCGCCTCCGGCCGCTCGCTCATGCGACAGGTGCCCATGTGATGGGCTCCGGAGTCGAACCGTTCCGGATCGTCGCCCATCCGTGCATGCTTCGGCCGCAGCGCCTCCACCAGCCGCCGAAACAGCGCCTGTGCATATTCAAACGTGGCATAATCGAACGCATTGGACGCATAATGCACATGCGCCAGCGGATCACCAAAACGATCCTTCTTCTCAGAAAGCGTCACGTATTTGTCTTCTGAAGGGATCGACTCTGCATGAAAATTGATGCCCCGCTTGAACGGAATGTCGCTCATGCGGTGCACGATCTCCTCCGAATCGCGCACGTTCCACAGGTCCTCAGCCCCGAACAGCCACCGCAGATCCACCCGATCGTCCAGCCCGAGATTGATGCCGCCATGGCGGCCCCGCGTTTCCGGATTCAGAAACTGAAAGCTGCGACCCGTAGCCGGCCCGACGCGCCCTGTATACAGCGGCTCGTCGAAGACCATACTGCTGCTCCAGATATGGTGAAACGTCAGGCCGCGCCCCACCCATCCACTGCGGTTGCCGACGCCCTCCGGATACCGCGCATCACGCGACAGCAACAGAAGCCGCGCCGATTCGATGGCACCGGCCGCAATGATGATCACATCGGCCGGGAATTCGTATGGTGTCGCCGCTTCATTTTCCTGCACCAGCAGGGCACGGGCGCGTCCATCCGGGTCCATCAGCACGCGCCGTACCGTTGTATTCGGCCGCACTTCACAACGCCCGGTAGCGACGGCCCGCTGCAGATGGTGCGTCGGCGAATAGCGCACGCCGATCGGACAGACGTGGCACACGCCAAAGTTGGCACATCCCGGCCGACCGTCGTAGGGCAGACGCGTCCGTGCCTGTGGCGTGGTGTGCAGCACGATTCCCTGCGCGGCCAGCCGCTCTTTCAGGATTTTATCGCCATAGCTCAGCGCAAACGGCGGCAGCGGATAGGGCGCCGAACGCGGTGGCGCAAACGGATTGTCTTCCGTGGTTCCCGAAACCCCGATAAAGCGTTCGGCGCGCACATAGTAGGGCTCCAGCTCGTCGTACGTGATCGGCCAGTCCTCTCCGTACCCGAACAGCGTGCGTGTCCGGAAATCTTCCGGGATCATGCGGGGTGTCACGCCCCACCAGTGTGTGGCGCTCCCCCCTACCACCATGCCCCGTTCGCCGTCGATGTCGCGCGTGTACGTGCCGCTCTGCGTCAGTCCCCGGATATCGTCGGGCAGCTTCCAGGCGGGATTGTCATACAGATAGAGAATCTGCTCCTGATACTGCTGGGTGTGCGGATAAGGATAGTCCGGCCCCTTCTCGAAAAGGGTAACCTGCCACCCGCGCTGCACCAGCTGGTAGGCAATGGCGGTGGCTACAATGCCCGAACCGGCAATGGCGGCTGTTTTCATTGTTTCAGCATTCAGGCATTCGCCGGGGGTTGCTGATACGCTTCCAGTCCGCGGGGCAATCCGGGCGGAAGCTCATAGCCCAGCCGGAGCCAGGCGTCGTGGTAAGCAAACAGAGTAAACAGGGGTTCGACGATATGCCGGTTGAAACGGAGCCAGTCTCGATGCAATACCAGGGCAATCGCCCGATCCCAGTCGTCCAGATCCGCTTCGAGTACCGGGCGCACCAGCACAATGCGCTGCGCGCGCGAACAGGCAACGAAGGGTTGTCCAAGCGCCTGTTGTGCACCTCGGTTCAACTCGTCGGCCAGGCGCTCGTACAGCCTCCGATGGCCGGGCAGGTGCTCGGCCCGCCAACGAAAGAAGTTCTCGTAACGCGACCAGGTAATGGCCTTATCCAGCAGCGCCTCGGTAAAAGCCCGCAGGGTCTGCAATGTGTCCGGCGTAATCGGACCCGGTGGGGCCGACTCCAGCGAAGGCTCCAGTCGCGTGCGGTAAAGCTGGCGCAATGTTTCGCGAGATATCAGCGTCAGGGCCGCGGCCCCGCCTACGGCCAGCCCGCCAACGGCCGGCACCAGTACCTTAACGAAGGTGCGCCGCGAAATGCGATGGGTGGGCTCGCTCATTGGCTCATGCCGGTTTGCTTTGCGACAACAGGGCATGATAAACCCGCTCCAGGGTATCGACCAGCGCCTCGCGCGTGTAGCGCTGGCGGACCAGACGCCGGCCTTTTTCGCCGAACCGTCGTGCCTGCTCCGGCTGCTCCAGCAACCGGAGCAATCCTTCGGCGATCGCTTCGGGCGTCTGCGCCACGACAAGACCGGCTTCGTTCCCTTCGATCAATTCCCGCAACCCCGGGGCCGGTCCGCCGACGACCGGCTTGCCGTAGCTCCAGGCCTCCAGATACACGGCCGGCAGGATCTCATGCCGTGAGGGCATGCAGAACACATCGCAGGCCGCGTAGGCGTCGGCCTTTTCCTGATCGTCCACGCGCCCCAGATAATGCACGCGGGCGTCGACGCCTTCAAAGATCCGCCGCTCGTCTTCCGAAGCCGGCCCGACGAAGACAAAATGCACCTCCGATCGTTTCGTCCAGACCAGCGGGGCCGCCTGCACCAGGGCAAGTGCGCCCTTGTAATCGTTCATCCGCCCCACGAACAGCACGACCGGCGCCTCGCCCAGACCATGCCGTGCCCGGAAGCCGGCCCCATCGGCCCGATCGGGAAGAAGCGGCACCACGCCGTACAGATGTACCTTTTCGGGCGGTACGCCCAGTCGCTCGACAAGCACCTTTCGGTCGGTTTCCAGCAACGCCAGCACGGCGTCGGCCGTCTGCCAGTGCCGGGCGTCGTCGGGTCCATCGCCGTACTGGCCCGGATGCACGTAGGGCGTCACCACGAACGGACGGCCCAGCGCCCGGGCCACCTCCTGCGCCGTCCAGCCCAGGTAGTTGCCCGCCACGGAGTGCACCACGTCGGCCCACGCGACGAACGGGTGCAGCTTCTGCGCGAAAACCCGTCGGAAAAACGGATAGCCAAAGCGTCGCAGCGCATGATAGCGCCGCGCAAGGAGGGGCACGGTCCGCAGCGCGATCGGCAACATGCGCAGCCGATCCCCGAGACCGGGCGTCAGCACATGCACGGGCACCCCTTCGTCGTCGTAGGAGCGGCCGTCGGGTAGCAGCAGGCTGTCACCCAGCACGCGCAGACGGGCCGGCAGGCGTGGCTCGCGGAGCGTGGTCGCCACCACCTGGACTTCGTGTCCCCGCCGGGCCAGTTCGTGCACCACCAGCCGCGTCTGCGTCTCCACACCCCCGACGAACGGATGGTACCGTTGCGCGACAAAGAGAATGCGCATGGCTTCAGCGATCAGCGCGGCGCCGTCGGTATCTGCGCGACCGGTTCACGCGGGGTCAGGCCCCAGTCGTTGTCCGGCTCATACCCCAGTCGCACGACCAGATCGCCAAATTTCTCTTTGAAGGCGGCCACGTGTTCTTCGGTAAAATGATTGCGCCAGTCGCCCGGCTGACCCTTCCGATAATGACTCCGCGGATCCTCCTCCCCCTTCCGACGACGCGCCTTCTTCTCAAACC
>Ga0207811_10197_pt1 | contig 42132 bp, 34 predicted proteins | sample CeladaPassaD2F04_FD_187493 | JGI IMG/M metagenome (GOLD analysis project Ga0207811, IMG submission 187493) | Cellulose-adapted microbial communities from the Joint BioEnergy Institute, USA - Passage D2F04 (SPAdes) (version 2) | ecosystem: Engineered > Bioreactor > Continuous culture > Unclassified...
CGGGTCGGGCGTCGTGCCGGTGATCATGATGATTTTGCGGTAAATATCGTTCAATTCGAGCACGGACGACTCCACCTCCCGGATCAAGGGAGCCAGCCGGCCCAAACTTACTTCCAATTTCAACTCATGCGTCCCTTTGGACAAATAAAACAGATAGGGTTCCTCTTCGCCCAGCGTAATCATCTGCCAGCTGTTTTTATAGAGAAACGGAATTTCTTTCATTTCCGCGAACGGCAGTTTGCCGTCGATATAGAGGGAACGGGTCGAATAGACGCCGCGCAGCGTGTTCTGCTTGAACTTGATGCCGATTCGATACAGTCCGTCTTCCGGCACCTCCACCCGCCAGGACAACCACTGGCCGGGAATGCGCCAGTTGTAACCCCCGATCGTATTGATGCGGATTTTGGACACGTGGTACGGTTCCGTCGCCGGGCTGGAACGGTCGGTTATCGGATAGAGGGTCGGGGAGGATTTCAGGACGGCGTCTTCTCCCTGCACCTTGATCAGATGGCCGTGTGTCGGCGTATAACCCGCCGCTTCGTACCGCCGCCGAAGTTCGGCATATTCGGGCGGCTGTTCCGCCTGATGGAGCCGGAGCGCATCGATGACGACGGGCTCCCTGAGCGAAACCAGCGTGATCGTGTGCTTTCCTTGTGAAAAATACAGTTTGTACGGTTCCTCATAGTACCCTTCCGCATCTTCGAACCACGCTTCCTGCCAGGCGGGCGATTCGATTTGGCGCGGCCGGATGTCGTTGCCGCGGTTGTCGCGTGCGATCTCCTGACCGTTGGTCCACAATCGCGGGAACAATACACTGGACGCCTCGTGAAAAGGCGTTTCTCCGTCGATCAACAGCTGCCGCTCGATGGAAGAGCTTTTTCCTTCCACCGGATAGTAACGCATGGACAGCTGATACAGCCCGCTTTCGGGAATGTCCACGGTCCAGGTGACGGAACCCGACTCTTCGGTGCGCAAAAACGGCCCCTGTTCTCCGCCGATGCTCTCCACGACCGACGGCTCCATTCCTTCCGCCGACGCAAACGAGACGCCCGGAATCGTGATGACGCGGTCGGGTCTCGCTGCGCCGTCATGCCGCAGAAGGTAACTGTCGTAACGGTCCGCCCGAAACGAGTCCCGATCCATGTTTGGCGTTGTCCGGGCTCCCTCCGCCGCGCCGCTCGCCGCTTCGCCGGCGCCGAATGCGCCGAAATCTCCGAATGCGCCGAACAGGCCGCCGATCAGAACGGCAACCGCCAGGAGCCCCCATTTTCGGACACGGTTCACGTCGACCCATTTCGCTCCTTCCGTTGTCTATTGTCACGAACGCGATCGGGACAAGAAATCCCCATACGCCGTAGGCTGAAATATGGGGATTTCTTGCTGCTTATTCAGTCCCGGCAGCTATTCGACCTGCTGAACCGAAGCCAAAATTTCGTCCACCTTGGCCTGCGCCTGGGCGACGACCTTGGCGATGCCGGAAGCGGGCGTTTCGGCGCCGGTGATGAATCCTTCGGTGATCGGATACAGCGCATCCTGGATACCGAGGCCGCCGTATCGGCCGAACACCTGCTTCATCTTGCCGTCCAGGTTCAGCACGTTTCTCATGGACGGCTCATCCGGCATCGTCCGTTCCGCCCATGCGACGCGATTTTCGTGCGCGCCTTCGAAATCTTGCAGATCCTGCCAGATCAAATACACCGCGCGCGGATCTTCCACGCCTTTCGGAATGACGATGCCGACCGCCTGGGTCATCGGATCGACGTATTGCGTCGCCTTCGGCCCCTTCGGCAAGTAGACGTACCCCCAATCGATGACGTCGGCGCCGATTCGCGGCCCCATCTCCCAGGTGCCGCCGGGATACATCGCGACTTCCCCCGCGGCGAAATAGCGGGACGGATCGTTCCAGGGATCGCCTTCGTTCGGTTTGATGACCTTGTGTTTGTTATACAGATCGTACATGAAGTTAAACGCTTCCATCGCGTTCGGCGAATCGAACACCACTTTGCGGTTGGCCTCGTCGTAGTAGTTCGCTTCGTTCGAGAACACCAGGTATGGAGCGATCATGTAATGCGCCACCGCGACCCCGTATTGGTCGATCGTGCCGTCGCCGTTTTTGTCTTTCGTCAGTTTGATCGCCGCGTCCAGGAACGTGTCCCAGTTCCAGTTGTCCTCGTCCATGAGCTGCTGCGGCGTTTTGAGGCCGGCTTCCTCGAACAGCGTTTTATTGTAAATCAAGCCGGTCATGTTCGGCGCATACGGAGGATAAAACGCCCACACCTTGTTGGTGCCGAACTTCATCGCCTCGATCAAATCGGGCGGTAGAACGCTTTCATTGGCAAAATCGATATAGTCGCTGAGCGGCGTCAAAAATCCGCCGGCGAGCAGCCCCCAGATGAAACCGTCCGGAAGGTTGACGATTTCGGCAAACGGTTCCCCGGCGAGCACCGTGGACGACACCTTGTTGGCCGTTTCCCAGTAATCGGTGTTGAGAAACGTAATTTTGACGTTGTACTTCTCCTCGACCCTCTTAATGCGTTCCAGCATTTTTTCCCCTTCTTCGGTATCCGCTTTCGGCGTCTGGTCCCACCAAGCCGAAATGCGGATCTCGCGGCCGCCCAGATCAAACTTCTCCTCCCGGGGCGCCGCTTCATCGCCTTCGCCGCCGTCAGTCGAGCCTTCGTCGGTCGAACCGTTGTTCGCGCCGGCGTTGCCGCCGTTGTCGGTCGAACGGTTGTTGGCGCTTCCGTTGTCGGACGTTCCGTCGTTCGTGCCGCCGCCGTTCGAACCGCCGCAGGCGGCCATCAGGATCATGACCAGCATCAAGGCCAGCATGGCCGTACGTTTTATCACTTTCATGGCGGAAAACCCCCGTCTTCATGATTGGCATCCGTACTTTCCCGATGCCTCCAACAATGGATTGTTGGCGTGTTTTGCGACAATGTCTTCCGAACGGTTCACTCCGGCAACCATTTGCGCGATTTTCCAGCTCAATCGTTCGGGTACGAACCGTGAACCGCTTTCGAACCGCGACCTCCTTTGCCCATGATCGAAAATTCCATTGAAAAATCCGGGCGGGCCGAAACAACGCCTGTCAGCATCATTTTTCGGCACCATTCCCGGCCAGACCGGTCCGTTCAGGATTTTGCGCGCATCCTGATTCTGATTATAGAAAAGCGTTACCATGACCGGAATGAAATAATGCGCCAAATTTCCTCACAATTCTGCTGTCATCTCACGATTCTGCTGTCGTATCACGAGACGTCCTCGACCGCGCATTGCGCTTTGCGCCGCCGCCTTCTCGAAGTCGATCATGGAGATTCACCGCACGGCTGCCGCGTCACAGTCTGTCCCGGACGAGGGGGCAAAAAAGGCGCGCGGCCTCACGCCGCGCGCCGTCGTCTTCACGAAGCCGATCCTATGGTTCACAGCCGGCGCTCCCGCCGGCTGGATGCCTTTTCGTTTCGCTGACAACTGCGCGCAGGGAGGCCGCGGACGTTTGGCTTATGAAATTCAAACTTCTTCCGGCCGACGGTTCAAGGGGCGGGATTGACCGCGTTGCGGAATTCGTCGTATACGAGCCTCCGCGTCTCGTTGTCGAACGTGACGAGGCCCATGTAAGAAATGCCGTTGTACTGCTGATTATAGTTGCGGCGCTGCTTGTAATCTTTCAGGTTCCAGAACGTGTACCCGGCCATGAAATCGGCGCGTTGGACGACTTGTTCCCAATGCAGCCGGAATTTTTTCGCCTGCCACTCTTCCGTGCCCGGCTGGTCTTCAGAACCGTAGTTTCCGAAAAACGACCAGGTTCCGTTTTCCGTAATCAGAATCGGTTTGTCGGGATATTGGCGATGCACCGCGTCCAGCGTCGGTCCAAGATCTTCGTCCTTGCCGTAAAAATACCCGAAATATTCGTTGAACCCGATGACGTCCGCCAGATCAAACGCCGGATCCCAGCTGCTCGAGGAAGCCCAGGTCACCGGCCGCTCATGCCAGTCCACAGCACGGATCGCCTGTTTCATGTCGGACAGCCATGCGCGGTACATGTTCTGGTCGGTCCATATATCGGACTCGTTTTGCAGCGACCACATGATCACCGACGGATGGTTGGCCTGATTCCACGCCATCATCAGCGCCAGGGCGCGGGAAAGCCCGTACGATTCCGTCTGGGTCTTGAAATCGTTCAATGAAAGCCACATGTTGTCGAGATCGTCCAGCACGAGCAAGCCGTGACGGTCCGCATATTCATACACGTACGGATGGCGGTTGTAGACGCTGTTGCGGATAAAATTGGCGTTCAAATCGGCAAGCATGCCCAGTTCGATGTCGTATTCCGCGACGGTCATCGACCTTCCGCTCGCCGACGTTTCCTCGTGCCAGTTGACGCCCTTCAAAAAGATCGGCCTTCCGTTCAGCTGCAGTCGGCCGTCCGCGACTTCCACCGTACGCATGCCGTAGTTGACGCTCAACCGGTCGTCGACGGAACCGTTGCCGTTTCGCAACTGGCCCGCGCCGCGGCCCTTGAACAGCGTGACCTCCGCCGTGTACAGACGCGGGCTGGACGTATCCCAAACTTCGGCTTCCGGAATCGGCAGCTCGAACGTGACCGCTCTCACCTGGCCGGGGGCGAGCGTCACCACTTCGCCCTGCGGAGCCCCTCCCGTTCCATCGCCGGGATCGGCCTTCACGAGGCGGGTCTCCTCTTTGTCCCCATGGTTAAACAAGATGGCCGCCAAACGGAGGCGCCCGTTGCGCGCGTCCGTCAAAATTTTGCTGACGGTCACCTGGGAAGTCGCTTCCAGATACACGCTGCGCGTCAGGCCGGCATACGGCCAATAGTCGACAGGACCGGAAGGAATCTCGGTCACCGATCGAATCGGCGTCGCATTCGGCGACGTGTAAGAGTCATAGTCCGGACGGCGATGGATGCGAACGGCGATCACATTGTCGCGACCGGGCTCGAGTTCGCCGCTCACATCGATCGAAAACGGCGTGTGGCTGCCTTCGTGTGCGCCGACAAAGCGCCCGTTGACGTACACCCACGTCTTGTAGCCGGCTCCGAGAAAATTCAGTTTGATAAATCGGTGCTTCCAATTGGCTGCAGGCCGCACCCGCTTGCGGAACCATGCGTACCCGTCCTGAAACGCGCTGCCTTCACCGAACCGGCTGCCGTCGTAAGTGCCGAAACCCGGCGTATCGTACAAATCCCAGCTGCCCGGCACCGGTTTCGACGCCCACCCGGAATCGTCGAACGAACGGGTATACCAGCCTTCCGCCAGCCCGACGTTGTCCGGATCGAACGCAAACTTCCAGTCGCCGTCCAACGACAAATATTCCCGGGACGGCTCCGGGCGGTTCCACGTGTCGAAAGAAGGTACGGGCAGCCCGTATTGGAACACTACGTTTACGCCGTCCAATTCCCTCACTTCCGTCGCCATCGGTTCCCGCTCGAAGGAATCCGCGTCGGGCCACGGTCCGGGATCCGTTGTATCCGCTTCCAAAATCGCCGGTCCGGACGCCGCTGCGCTCATCGTCCCTCCCAGCAGCAACGCCACGAGCGCGACAACCACCAGTCTGCTTTTCATCATACCCACCCCTTGCCATTGCAAAGTCCGGCTGTGCGGCCTGCCTTGGGACGGACAAGGACCCGGGCGCAAGCCGACTGCTTCCATGATAATCCATCGGGAAGCCGGCTTCATGAAACAAACGGCTGACTTGCCGCATCATTCGGCTGAAGAACCGGACGACAGCATTTCTTAAAAAAACAATCGGAAAACGAATTTTCGCGGAGACGGGGGATGGGCTATGATGAAGCGGAACATTCCGTTCAGAGGAGGAGATCGTCATGAGGATTACCGACGAACATCTCGCCAGATTCAGGCGGGACGGCTTTGTGCTCGTCGAAAACTTTTTGACGGAGGAGGAGAGAAAGGCCGCGCTGAACGGGTTTCACCGATGGTTCGCGCCGTCCTACGAGGAATGGTTGGCAGCCGGAAAACGCAACACGCGGCCGCAGCAAAAAGTGTTTCCGTGGGATGACAGCGGTCTCAATCACGCGATGACGCATCCCGATCTGATCGACGCGGCGGAACGTTTGATCGGCACGAGGGAAATCCGGCTCAGCGAAGCGCACCTTGGCGTCAAATATTATGAGATGGACAATCCGCCGGGCACGCCGCCGGGGGCGTTTCACCGCGACTACGGCAACAATACGCTGGGGCCTCTCATCGATCCCGACGATTACCAGCACATTTTCTTTTTCTATTATTTTGAGGACGTGCGGCCGGGCATGGCGCCGATCCAAATGGTACCGAACGGCAAAACCGAGGCGGACGCCGTGCCGATCCATGCGCCGGGAGGTTCGGTGTGCATTTATACACCGTTCACCGTTCACGCCTCCTCCGAATTCCAGGTGCCAGGCTACCGTGCGGTGGCGTGGGTCGGCTTCACCCGCAAGGACAGGCCGTGGGACGGAGCCAGAGCGTTCACCTACAAAAACGGCGCCGATCCCAATGGAATGCGCCGGTTTATCGCCGAGGCGTCCCCGCGGCAGCTGGAGCTGATCGGTTTCCCGCCGCCGGGCGACCCGCTGTGGACGGACGCGTTCCTGGACGGCATGGCGAAACGATACCCCGGGTTTGACCCCGCTCGTTACCGCGTGCGGTAAGCGGTCGGGCTCAAACCGGTATACTTTTTGAATGCGGCGCTGAAGTAATACACGGAGGAAAATCCGGTCAGCGCCGCGATTTGTTCCACGGAATGCGCGGTGTAGCGCAGCAGGTTGGCGGCGTGCCGCAGCCGCATCTTGTTGAACGTGTCCATGATCGACCGGCCGGTCTCCTGCTTGAACAGGTGGGAAAGCCGCGACGGCGACAGCGCCACATGGCGGGCAACGTCCGCCACGCGGAGCGGCTGGTCCATGCGGACGGACAAATACTGCATGGCGGCGGCGATGCGCGGATCCATCGGCTTGTTGTCCTGGCTGTCTTCCCATTCCTGCGCGATCAATATGAAAATGTGCTCCATCACGTTCAATGCCAGCGCCTGCCGGTATTTGCTGCCGGCATACTGATTCTCGTGGATGGACTGAAAAGCGCGCACCATTTTGGCGTACCGGTCCGGGCGGCGAATGCGCGCCGCGTAGATCCCGTCGGCGGAATGCGGCAGCTTCACTTTGGCGAACCATTCCTCGCACGGAACGAAGTGCGCCCAATGGAACGCCCATTTTGCGCCGTGCGTGCGATAGTCGTGGGGCACGCCTGCCGGCAGGATGACGACGTCCCCCTTCTCGCAATAGCGCGTCGCCTGCCCTTCCGCATACGCGCCGCAGCCGTCCGTCGTAAACAGAATGAGCCACTGGCGCGACCCGCCGCTGCGGACGACATGGTACGCGGCCCCCTGTTCATAATAGTCGGACACGTAAACGTCCGGCGCCTCCTGCACGCGCGCTCCCTCCTCGCCGCTTTCCGCCGGACCGCAAGGCTGATTCCGCCGCCAACGTCCGGACGGACAGTTCAGTACCCACATGATACATGTTAGGTGAGCCGGGTATCGGAATCAACATCATTTTGCCAAAAAACTACACCATGGCCATCTGCGCCGCGCCGCTTCCGCGACGGCAGCCCGGAATTGAACAGACCGCCCGCAGCCAACCGCGGCGGCGGGCGGTCTGGCACCAAACAGGCAGCGTAGCAGGCGGCCTGTCCCCATTCCGGCTGAGGCGGCGAGCTGCCGGTGCCAAAGCCGACAGCAGCGGTGGCAACCCGCGCCCGAAGCCGATTGCCGTGGCCGGTGATATTCCCCCAATCCGGCAACGGCGGACGGCCATAGCCGACACCCTCTGCGCCTTGTGCAACCTGTGCTCGGGCCGATGGCGGCTGCCCGCGGCCTGAAACAGCCTGCGCAGAGCGTTCCCGGTTCCACGCCGCTTTCGTCAATGGTTTTTCGTCGAAAGGGTGCGGAGGTATTCCTCATCGTGAACGACTTCCTCCGGCGGCCGGTACAAGCGGGCGTCGTCGAGTTTGACCAGCACGACGTCCATGCCGATCTTCACGATATTTCTCCACGGAATGACCAAATCCGTCCCGCCCCCAAACAGTCCGAAAAAACGGTTGTTGGTCGGAACGACGATCGATTCGATTCTCCCCTGTCTCAGATCCAGTTCCAAGTCGCTCACCTGGCCGAGTTTTTTTCCGTCGATAATGTTGATGACGTCCTTGGCCTGGAAATCGGATATTTTCATCGGGCATTCACCGCCGTCTTCCCTGTGTTTATACCTAATATATGACAGGGCGGGCAAATCTGTACAAAAAACCGTCGTTCCCCGGCATTGGATTGTACTCGGCTCACTTCTTGCGGACACGGATGACCGTTAGCGGACATTTTCCGCTGTTTTTGATTTTTAACGGTCACCGGTGTCCATGAGCGGCCTCTTGAAGACTTTTTTCGAGTTTTTGGGTCTTTTGTGGACATGGATGACCGTAAGAAATGAAAACTTGGCCAAAAGTAGTTCTAATGGACATCAGTGACCGTTATGACCGTTACAAGATGCGGATAGCCAAAAATCCACTTTAACGGTACCGATGTCCGTTGCGATGAACGTTATTGTCAAGGGTAACCCTGAGAAAATGAAAATCCCCGGAAGCGGAGTTGTTCGCGCATCCGGGGAAATATGTTCAGCTGTGGGATTGCCCGTCGATCCCGGGGAAGATGGGTCAGCTTCTGACATGTTTTTGCATTTGCGCAATCGCCGACTTTTCCAGACGGGACACCTGCGCCTGCGAAATGCCGATCTCGTCGGCCACCTCCATTTGTGTCTTGCCTTCGAAAAACCGTTTGGACAAAATCATTTTTTCCCGGCTGCCCAGTTTGCGAAGCCCTTCCCTGAGCGCGATCTCCTCGATCCAGGTCACGTCTTTCGATTTGTCGTCGCTGATCTGGTCCATGACGTAGATCGGATCGCCGCCGTCATGGTAAATCGGCTCGAACAGCGACACCGGATCCTGGATCGCGTCGAGGGCAAATACAACGTCTTCCTTGGGAACGTTGAGCGCCTCCGAAATTTCGTAGATCGTCGGTTCCCGCGAATGCTTGTTGGTCAGCGCGTCCCGCACCTGCAAAGCCTTGTAGGCGATGTCGCGCAGCGACCGCGAGACGCGGATCGGATTGTTGTCGCGCAAATAGCGGCGAATTTCCCCGATGATCATCGGCACCGCGTAAGTGGAAAACCGCACGTTTTGGCTGAGATCGAAGTTGTCGATCGCCTTCATCAGGCCTATGCATCCGACCTGAAACAAATCGTCCACGTATTCGCCGCGGTTGTTGAACCGCTGAATGACGCTCAAGACGAGCCTGAGGTTGCCGTTGACGAGCTTTTCCCGCGCTTCCCGGTTTCCGTTCTGCTGAAGTTCCACGAACAGTTCCCGCATTTCGGCGTTGGTCAGCACGGGCAATTTGGATGTGTCCACACCGCAGATCTCGACTTTGTTTCGGGTCAATGTCCATACCTCCCAAGGGGCAGCATTACTGTTCATTATCTCCTCGGGAGGTGAAAATATTCGATGACGCCATCATGTTGAATTCCTTGTGAAACCGCTTGGCAAAGCGCTTTTCCAGGCTAGAAACGCGCGATCGGGATATGTCGGTCTTGTTGAACTCCTTGCGAAGCCGCCTGGCGATGCTATTCCAGGCAAAAAACGTGCGACGGAGACTTGTCGGGCAAAACATTCGATTACACCATCTTGTTGAACTCCTTGCGAAGCCGCTTGATGATGCGCTTTTCCAGGCGGGAAATGTACGATTGGGAAATGCCGAGCAAATCCGCGACGTCTTTTTGCGTTTTTTCCTCGCCGTCGTGGAGCCCGAACCGCAGTTCCATGATCGTCCGTTCCCGTTCGGTGAGTTTGTCCAGCGCCTTGATCAGCAGCTTGCGCTCCACCTCTTCCTCGATATTGCGGTAGATAATGTCGTTGTCGGTGCCGAGCACGTCGGACAACAACAGCTCGTTGCCGTCCCAATCGATATTCAGCGGCTCGTCGAACGACACTTCCGTACGCGTCTTGCTGTTGCGCCGCAAATACATCAAAATTTCGTTTTCAATGCACCGCGAGGCGTATGTGGCCAGCTTGATTTTTTTTTCCGGGTCAAAGGTGTTCACCGCCTTGATCAGCCCGATCGCCCCGATCGAAACGAGATCCTCGATATGGATGCCGGTGTTTTCGAACTTGCGGGCAATGTACACGACCAGCCGCAAATTGCGTTCGATCAGCATCGCGCGGATGGCCGCGTCGCCGGACGGCAGTTTTTGCAGCAAGTATTCCTCTTCTTCGCGCGTGAGCGGAGGCGGAAGCGCCTCGCTGCCGCCGATGTAGTATATTTCCTCCGGTTTTACGCCCAGCCGCATCAGCACGCGGTACCATTTCCATCGCCAGTACAGTTTCCATTTCGCCGGCAGCATTGTCCGTTACCTCCCGATGTATGTAGTATTCAGGACCGCTTCCCGGTTTCATACGGCCCGGGATTCCGGTGTGTCCGCTTCCCCACGGACGAGATCGGGGTGAATGATCGCCCGGAACGCGCCGTCCGAAGACAGCGCGTCCGCGCGCAGGCCGACGAGCGCTTTGTCGGCACTATACGCGTGTCCCCGGTACGTAATCACGACCCGGTCCGGCTTCCATGCGAGCAGAAAGGGGGTGCCCTGCTGAATGCCTTTGTAGGGGACGATTCTCATCCGCTGCAGCCATGGAAAATCCTCATGTTCCAAAAAATCCGTGCTCCCGTCGCGAACCCAGCGGCTCATCAAAGCGTGCCACCGTTCTCCGAGCGCGTCCCGCCACAAATCCAGCTCCATGATCAGCACCGGCGTGCGGGTCAGCGGTTCGTATAGCCGGTTGCCGGTGTCGATCAGCCCCTCGCACGAAGCGGTCGCGTCGCCGATCCACACTTGGACGGAGGCGGTATGCTGCGCCAGTTCCTCCGCTTTTCGCACCCCGCCGACGACGCGCCGATAAAAGCGGGCAAAGCCGAAATAGACGAGCAGCACGAACAAGAGCCCGATCTGAAGCGGAAAGCCCGCTCCTCCCGAGCGCGCGCGGAAGATGCCGTTCATGACGTCCCCGTAGCCCGCCAACATGAAATGCATCCCGATGATCGCGCCGGCGGCGGCATAATTGACAAGATAAAAGGCGCCCATATTGCCCAAAAATCGGCGCCATCCGCCAAAACCGAACGCGATGAGGATCATGACGGCGGAAAACGCCGCCTTCACCCAAAACAGAAACAAGGAGGACAGCGCGGGAACGAACATCATCGCCGCATAAGCGGCGCCGATCAGCGCCGAGCACCAGATCCTCCACGGCTTCGGGCGCAATTTTCGACTCCAGGCGGTGATTCGGAGCGTGCTCGCGTCAATGAGCAAATTCAACAACACCACGACGTCCGCATAGATGACCACCCGTCGGTTCCTCCCGCCGGCCGTGCCGATGTTCGGCCAGTCTGTCCATGATGAGACCAGTATAGCCGAACGCGCATCCGATGTCTGTCTAACCGTGCCGGGCGAATCCGCGCTTTTTTTGTCGTATGGCGGGTGAAAAAGAAAAAAAACCGCCTGCGTTGGAAAACGCAGGCGGTTCAGGAGTCGACCTTCGTCACGCACAAAGCGGCAGGCCGATCTGTTTTGTAATTGTGCGCCTTTCGATTGGCGAAAACGTAGGCGGTAATGCGCGCTTCCGTTCGTACAAAAATCGAAAGCGGTCATATGCACATCCGTTCGCACAAAAATGGCAGGCGGAAAATATATCCCCTTTCGCTCGTTCAAAACCCGGACGAATTTTGTTGCACAACATCGACGGAATGGTCGATTCGTTCGCGCTATAAGACGGGGATGTGTGCCGTCCCGATCGCACAGACGGCGGTTATTTGTCAAACCCGCTTTTGCCGCGGTTGCGCAAAAACGTCGGAATGTCGAGCTGGTCGCTGGACAAACTGCCGAAAGGACGCAAATTCGTCGGCCGCTGCTCCTGCTGCGCGGTCTCTTGCCGAGCCGCGGAAGCGCTGCGGGAAGCGGGAGCCTCCGGCCGGTTTTCGAAGCCGGTGGCGATGACGGTCACTTTGATCGCGTCCTTCATATTGTCGTCGATAATCGCGCCGAAGATCATGTTGACATCGGGGTCCGACGCCGCGGTGACCAGTTCGACCGCTTCGTTGACCTCAAAAAGGCTGAGATTGGATCCGCCGGTAATGTTCATGATGACGCCGCGCGCGCCGTCGATGGACGTTTCGAGCAGCGGGCTCATGATCGCTTTCTTGGCGGCTTCGGCGGCGCGGTTTTCCCCGGTCGCCTCGCCGATCCCCATCAGTGCGGCCCCGCGTTCGGACATGATCGTCTTGACGTCCGCAAAATCGAGGTTGATCAGGCCGGGCACCGCGATCAGGTCGGAAATGCCCTGAACCGCCTGGCGCAGCACGTTGTCGGCTTCACGGAACGCTTCGATCATCGGCGTCTTCTTGTCGACAATTTCCAACAGCCGGTCGTTCGGAATGATGATCAGCGTGTCCACTTTTTCTTTCAGGGCGGCGATGCCGGATTCCGCCTGCTGCGACCGTTTGCGGCCTTCGAACGTAAACGGCCTCGTGACGACGCCGACGGTCAGCGCGCCGCATTCCTTGGCGATTTCGGCGATGACCGCCGCCGCCCCTGTACCCGTGCCGCCTCCCATGCCCGCGGTCACGAACACCATGTCCGCCCCCTGCAGCACTTCCGCGATTTGTTCACGGGATTCCTCGGCCGCCTTCTTGCCGATTTCCGGATTGGCTCCCGCCCCGAGCCCTCTCGTTAGCTTCTCGCCGATCTGCAGTTTAATGGAGGAATTGGACAGCTGCAGCGCCTGGGCGTCCGTATTGACCGTGATGAACTCCACGCCTTTCACGCCGAAGTCGATCATCCGGTTCACGGCGTTGCTGCCGCCTCCGCCCACTCCGATAACTTTGATCTGGGCCAGCTGATTGGTGCCTACATCAAATTCCAACATTGCAATCGGAATCCTCCTAACCAGTCGCTAAATAAATTCTTTGAAGAAGCTCTTCATGCGCTCGAACATCCCCGGTTTCGCCCCGTCGGCGGCCGGTTTCCTGACGTTTTTTTTGCTGACGGCGGTGCTCCGGTTTTTGACATGCTTGTGCACGTATTGGATGATGCCGACGCCGTTGGTGTAAGAAGGATCCCGTACGCCAATGTATTCGGGAATCGCGATACGCACGGAAGGGCCCAGTTCGGCCTGCGCCAGCTCCAACACCCCCGGCATGGATACCGTCCCGCCCGTAAGCACAAACCCGCCGGTAAAATCCTTTCCGGCAAGCCGTACCGTTTCCTGGCGGATCAGATGAAAAATTTCCTGCATGCGCGGTTCGATAATATTGGCAAGGTCGACCTGGGAGAACTGTTTTTCCACGTTGCTGCCCAAGCGCGACACTTTGAACACCTGGTTCGGATCGGCCAGTTCAATGCTCGCGCAGCCGTATTTGAGCTTGATTTTCTCCGCGAGATCCGCCTGCGTGCGCAGCCCGATGCTGATGTCGTTCGTCACGTGTTCGCCGCCGATCGGCAGCGAACCGATGGCGGACAAATGGCCGCCCTCAAACACCGAAACCGTCGTGACGCCTGCGCCGATGTCCACCAGCGCCGTCCCCAATGTCAGCTCATCCTTGGACAGCGACAGCTGTCCGGCAGCAAGCGACATCAGGATCAGTCCGGAGACGTTCAGCCCGGCTTTTTCGACGCAGCGAATAAGGTTATGTACAGCCGTTTTGGCCCCGGTCACGATCGTAGCGTCGACTTCCAGGCGAACGCCGATCATCCCGATCGGATCCTGGATGCCGTCGAGACCGTCCACCACATACTGCCTGGGCACGACACCGATGATTTCCCTTTCGGGCGGCAGCGCGATCACCTGGGAAGCGACGAGCACCCGGTCGATGTCGTCTCTGCCGATTTCCCGGTCCTCGTTGGAAACCGCCACCACGCCGTGGCTGGTCTGCAAACCGATATGGCTGCCGGTGATGCCGACATATACGCCGGATATCTCAATCCCGACCATCCGCTCCGCGTGATCGATCGCACTGCGGATGGATTGGACCGTCTGATCGATGTTGACGATGGCGCCTTTGCGGATGCCTTCCGATTCTGCTGAGCCGACGCCGACGATGTGGATGGAGCCGTTGTTGATCTCCCCGATAATCGCCCGAACTTTCGAGGTTCCTATATCGAGACTGACGATGGTTTCATTGTTGCTCAAACCGCGGCACCTCCTGCAACGATTGAATGGGTGGTCTCAGCAACGCATAGAGCAACGCAATTGATTCTATTAATTCCACACAACTTATCAATTCCCTCTTTTATCCGTCGAAATTTCGCGCCATCAACAGGATTGCCGAGCGGTCTGACGCATTTCCATAAGTTTTATTCTAACACTATTATTTCCGTTTTGATAGTCTCTTTTTGATTTGTCAGAATGGAAGATATTGATTCTCATGCCAGCGATTACCGCGAATCCGACTGCTCTTGTTCCGAATCCCGCGCATCCCCGTCCGCCTTGTCCGAAACGGCGTCAAAAGGCCGCGCGCTGTTGCCTTCCAAAAGCAAAATTTCCCCCGACTCATGTCCCTTTTCCTTCATGCCGGCGATGATGTTGTCCAAGAGCGGGAGTTTTACCGGCAGGTAGGAAACGGAGGTGATCACTTCAAAGCCGGACCGGGTATACATCCTGATTTTGTCCGGATAAGAGGCGGAAGGCAGCGGACGGATTTCCGACACGTCCGACAAGAGCGCGAGCGGAAGTTCGCCGAGCGTGCGGCAGAGCTTCAGCCGGAGTTCCGCATGTTCCTCCCATCCTGCGAGCACCGGCGCGTTCAAGGGGCCGACACGGCCGTCGTCCGGTATGGTTACGCCGTTGGCCAGAACGATCCGTACACTGCCGGCGGCGCCGTACTCCCGGGCGACAGCGGGATATTCCCGGACGGTGATCGACACTTTACCGGGAAACGATAGCGTGACCCGCGCGTCCTCGATTTCCGGAAATTCACGAATGCGCCCGGCCGCTCGATCCGGAAATACGAGAAAGAAAGAGTCGTGCAGCTGCACGCCGGCCGCATCAAGGATCGCTTCCTCGGTCGTGTATATGTTGCCGGTAATTTCGATTTCGGTGATTTTGCTCAGAGAGGAATGAAAGAAAAGAATGACCAATATAGTAATAAAAAAGAGAAACAACAAAAACAGAAGCTTCCGGCTTCTCGACTGCCTGCGTGCGATTTTCGGTTCCCTGAACGCAGGGATTCGGTCTCCTGGCATGGTACGCACCTCAACGTTGGTCTAGCCCGCACCGCTTGTCCGGTTCAGCCGCAACAAAAACCAAAAATCGCTCTCCGGCGGGAGAACCGATTTTCGGCGTAAACGTTCCGAATTCAGCTGAGGCTCAGCTGAGGCGCTGTGAGGCGGGAGCGGCCGTGTATCTCTCGATTCGCGCGCCCAGGCGGTTGAACATCGATTCGATGCGTTCATAACCCCGATCAATGTGGTGCACCTGTTCGACGACGGTCGTTCCTTTGGCGGCCAAACCGGCGATGACCAGCGCCGCTCCCGCACGCAAATCCGTCGCTTCCACGGTGGCGCCGTACAGCCTCGGCACGCCGCGGATAAACGCGCAGTTCAGATCGACGCGGATGTCGGCGCCCATGCGGTTCAATTCGTCGACATGCCGGAACCGCCCGTCAAAGATCGTTTCTTTCATCACGCTCAATCCGTCGGCCAAAGACAGAAGCACCATCATCTGGGCCTGAAGATCTGTCGGAAAGGACGGATACGGAGCGGTCACAATCCGTTCGATCATCTTGGGGCGTCCGGTTCCGATCACTCTCATTATATCATCACCGGCGACGATGTGAACACCGGCCTGCCGCAGCACGTGCGTCAGCGCCTGCATGTGCGGGGGATGCACATCCATCAGCGTGATGTCGCCCTGGGTCGCCGCCGCGGCGATCATCAGCGTTCCCGTCACGATGCGGTCGGGAATGATGCGGTATTCGCACGGCACGAGTTCGTCGACGCCGTGGATGACGATCGTGTCCGTACCCGCTCCGGTCACCTGCGCGCCCATGCAATTCAAAAACTGCTGCAAATCGCGGATTTCCGGCTCCCTGGCCGCATTGAAAATGCGCGTCGTCCCTTTCGCGGTGACGGCGGCCATCATGATGTTTTCCGTCGCCCCCACGCTGGGAAAGTCGAGCAAAATATCAGTGCCGACCAGACGATCCGCGCGGCATCGGATCGTCTCGTGCGATTCCTCGATCTCCGCTCCCAGCGCCCGCAGTCCCTTCAAATGCAAATCGATTTTTCGCTCGCCGATCGCGCAGCCTCCGGGCTGGTACACCTGGACCCGGCCGAAACGGGCGAGCAGCGGGCCCATCAGGAAGATGGAAGACCTCATTTGCCGCATCAGGTCTTCGGGCACACGGGACGAGTGAAGCGGTCTCGTGTTGACCGTCAGCCGGTCTCCGTTGCGCGACGCCGCGCAGCCGATCCCCCGCAAAATCTGCAGCATTACGTCAATGTCGAGCAGGTCGGGAACATTGGAAATGACGTGCGTTCCTTTCGCCATGACGCTCGCCGCCAAAATCGGCAGCGCGGCATTTTTCGCTCCGTGAACCCGGATCGCTCCGGAAAGCGAAGTCCCTCCCTCGATGACCAACCTGTCCAATGTCTCACCTCCGAATGGTTACGGCTCGCCCACAAACAGCACCTCCGTCTCCAGCAAAATGCCGAACCGGTCGTGTACCGTCGTCCGGATTTGCTTGATGAGGGCAAGCACATCACTCGCTGTCGCATTCCCGGTGTTGACAATGAAATTGGCATGCAATTCCGAAACGACCGCGCCCCCGCAGCGGGTCCCCTTTAACCCCGCTTCCTCGATCAGTTTGGCCGCGTAATGGTTTTCCGGATTGCGGAACACGCTCCCCGCGCAATCCATTTGCAGCGGCTGCGTTTTCAACCGGCGGTCTTTGTATGTCGCCATCATCGCGGCGATTTCTTTGCGGTCGCCGTACTTGAGGCGAAACGTCGCTTCCGTCACGATCCCCGGGCGGTCCTGCAGCGCGGAGTATCGGTAACGGAATTGCAGTTCGCCGGCTTGCATGCGGACCAATTCCCCTGTCTCCAGTACTACTTCAGCGGAAGTCAGGATTCGCGACACATCAGAACCGTGAGCGCCCGCATTCATGTACACCGCGCCTCCGACGGATCCCGGAATGCCCCCGGCAAATTCCAGCCCGGTCAAACCGTGTTTGCCGGCCAGGACGCACAGCCGGATCAGCGAAAACGCGCCTCCGGCCGTCACCGTTTCCCCGTCGAAACGTACGTCCTCGAACGCTTGACCCAACTTGATGACGGCGCCGCGCACGCCTTTGTCGGATACGAGCGTGTTGGAGCCTCTGCCGAGCAAAAACCAGGGCACTCGTTCCCGATGCAGGATGCGCATCGTCTCGACCAGCTGCTGCCGGTTTTCCGGAACGATCAGGAGATCCGCAGGCCCCCCGATTTTCCAGGTCGTGTAAGGCGCCAGCGGCTCGTCGACCAGCACGTTGTCAACTCCGGCTTCCCGCAAATATCGTTGCAGTGTTTGCATGGTCTTCCTCCTTTTCCGCCGTCGGGGACGGCTGTGCTCCTGCAGCAGGGCTCGCGGAACGGAACGGATGTCGGTCACGGTTCTGCGATATCTTATGATGCGTGCCGCCACAGTGTGACAAAAGCCCACTCGATCTCCGGAAACGGCCCGGCCCCGCTTCTACCTCGCGTAACGGGAAATGTTCAGCAAGATGCCGATGGCGGTCAGAATCAAGGTCAGCGAAGATCCGCCCGCGCTGATCAAAGGCAGCGTAATGCCGGTCACCGGCAAGAGGCCGATCACCACGCCGATATTGATGATCACCTGCACCGCGAGCATGCCGGTGATGCCTACGGCGAGCAGGCTGCCGAAGGTGTCCGGCGCGGCGATCGCCGTCCGCATCCCCCGCCAGACGAGCAAAAGGAACAACAGCAGCACCGCCGCCCCGCCGATGAATCCGAGTTCCTCCGCGATGATGGAAAAAATGAAGTCCGTCTGCGGCTCCGGCAAATAATTGTATTTTTGCCGGCTCATGCCGAGACCGAGGCCGACGAGACGCCCGGGTCCGATCGCATACAGCGACTGGATCGCCTGATACCCGGCGCCGAGCGGATCCTGCCACGGATCGAGAAACGCGGTGATGCGCTTCAGCCGGTAAGGCGCGGCGAGAATCAGACCGACGAATCCGGCGGCGCCGGCCAGCGCGAGTCCCGCAAGATGCGCGATTCTCGCTCCGGCGGCGTAGATGACGATCAAGGAAGCGCCGACGAGCACCGCGCCCGTTCCGAGATCCGGCTGCAGCATGATCAGGGCGAAAGCGGCCCCTACCAAAGCCAGCGGAGGCAGGAGCCCCGTGCCGAACCGCGTAATCTGCGAATGGTTTTCCGACAGCCGTTTGGCCAAAAACATGACCATCGCCAGCTTCATGAACTCGGACGGCTGGATGCCGAGCGAGCCGATGCCGAGCCAGCTTCTCGCGCCGCCGCGCACGACGCCGACGCCCGGAATGAGCACGATGACGAGAAGCGCAAAACAGGCGATGAGCACGGCCGGCGCCGTCGTCTTCCACACGTGGTAGTCAATGCGCATGGTCGCGTACATGCCGGCCAATCCCAACAGCGCGAAAACGACCTGCCGTTTCAGATAATAGTAAGAGTCGCCAAAATCGTGAAACGCGTTGACCGCGCTCGCGCTGTAAACCATGACGACGCCGATCGCGAGCAGGGCGAGAGTGGAAAAGAGAATGAGCGTGTCCGGTGCGGAACGTGACTTTCCCATGCAGGGCAACACCCCTTGCGCACGTTGTGGGCCGTCGCCCGCAGGCTTGGCCCCTCATTACAGGTTATGCACCGCATCTTTAAACATTCTTCCACGTTCCTCGTAGGACGCAAACATGTCCCAGCTCGCGCACGCCGGGGACAACAGCACCGCGTCGCCCGGCCGGGCCGCGGCGAATGCGGCGGCGACCGCCTCTCGCATCGCAGCGGCCGCCTTGTCGCGTCCGTGCTCGACGATATGTACGGAAGCAAGACCGGCCATCGCGGCGGTCTGCGCCAGCTTTTCCCTCGTTTCGCCGATCGCCACCAGGGATCTGACTTTGCCGCCCAGCCACGGAATCAGCGCCTCGAACCCGGTGCCGCGGTCCATTCCCCCCGCGATCAGCACGACCGGCCGGTCAAATCCTTCCAGCGCCTTGACGGTCGCCGTCGGGTTGGTCGCTTTCGAGTCGTTGTAAAACGCGACGCCGTTTTTCTCGCACACGTATTCCGTACGGTGCTCCACGCCGCGGAACGCCTGCAGCGCCTCCGCCACCGCTTCCGGACCGGCGCCGGCAGCGAGTGAAACCGCCGTCGCCGCCAGCGCGTTTTCCAAATTGTGCAGTCCCGGCAGGCCGACTCTTCCGGCAGGCAATATCGACCATTGCTCCCCGGAGGCGTCGCGGTACACGATGGTGCGCTCCGCGGGCTCGCCGCCGCCGGACAAAAACACGCCCGTCTCCAGCGGCTGGCGCGCGGAAAACGGCACGATCCGCGCCCGGGTCCGCTCCGCCAATCGCCGGCATACGGGGTCGTCCCAATTGAGCACCGCAATGTCCCCGGACGTCTGGTTTTGCAGCAGCTTTGCCTTGGATTCAATGTAATCGTCCATGGTGACGTGGTAATCGAGATGGGTTTCATATATGTTCAGCAGGCAGGCGATGCGCGGGCGGAAACGGTCCGTTCCCTTCAGCTGAAAACTGCTGAGTTCCGCGACGAGCCATTGATCGGCGGTCAGGTCGGGGCACACTTCGCTGAGCGGAAGGCCGATGTTGCCGGCGACGACCGCCGATTTCCCGGCCGACTCCAGCATGAGGCCGATCCAGGTCGTCGTCGTCGTCTTCCCGTTGGACCCGGTAATGCCGATGATCGGAGCGCGGCAAACGCGGTAGGCGATCTCCACCTCGGTCACGACTTCAATGCCGAGTTCGAAAGCGCGTTTCACCGGCTCCGCGTCATAGGGAATGCCGGGATTTTTGACGACGAGCGCCACTCCCGGATGAACGAGGTTGTCGGGATGCGGCCCGCAAATGACCGTGACGCCCGTCGCCTCCAGTTCCGCGGCTTCCGGACATTGGCTGCGCTCCTTCCGGTCGCTGGCGACGACGCGGGCGCCGAGGCGGCGGAACAGGCGGGAGACGGCCTGTCCGCTGCGCGCGAGTCCCAGCACGACGACCTCCTTGTCCTTGTACCAATCGAGATCGCGCATGTTCAGATCAACCCTTCGTGCAAAATCAGCCCGATGCCCGCCAGCACGGCGCCGGCCGTCCAGAAGCAGACGACCACTTTCCATTCCGACCAGCCGGACAGCTCATAGTGATGATGAAGGGGACTCATTTTGAACACCCGTTTGCCCCTCGTTTTAAACGAAACGACCTGGATGACGACCGACAAAATTTCCGCCACGAACACGCCGCCGATGACGACGAGCAAAATTTCCGTTTTCGTCAGCATGGCGCACGCCGCCAGCGCGCCGCCGATCGCCAGCGACCCGGTGTCGCCCATGAACACTTTGGCCGGGTGCGCGTTGAACACGAGAAATCCGAGCACCGCCCCGATCATCGCCGCGCTGAAAAACGCCACTTCGTGTTGGGATTGCAGCATGGCGATGACCGTCATCGCCCCGAACGCCAGCGCGCTCGTGCCCGCGAGCAGCCCGTCCAGCCCGTCCGTAAAGTTGACCGCGTTGGAAAACCCGAGCATGAACAAGATGACGAACGGTACGTACAACCACCATCCGAGCGTAATTTCCGCATCCAGAAACGGAATCGACAGCGACGTGCTGTGTCCTTGCCGGTACAGCAAATAACAGATGACGCCGGAAAAGAACAGCTGCCCGAACAGCTTTTGCTTGGCGGTCAGTCCCAGAGAGCGGCGGAACACGATTTTGATGTAATCGTCGAGAAATCCGACCAGGCCGAAACCGAGGCAGGCGAGGAGCAGCACGTAAAACTCGGCCGAATCGCGGTTCGAAAACCTCAAGTACGGCAGCGTCAGCGCCAGCAGGATGATCGTTCCGCCCATCGTCGGCGTGCCCGCCTTTTTCAGATGCGCCTGCGGCCCCTCCGCGCGGATTTGCTGGCCGAACTTCAACCGGCGCAGCAGAGGGATCGCGAGCGGCCCGAGGATGACTGCGAGCACAAACGATGCGCCGATCGTCAACAAGATCGGATATATGTCCATTGGCCTATCCCTCCTCCTTGCCCCGGTTTATTCGCCGGCGGCGTCCTTGTCCTTGAGTCCGTTCACAACATCTTCCATGCTCATGCCGCGGGAGGCTTTCACCAAGATCACATCGTCCGGACCCGCCATCCGGCTCAGATCGCGCGCCAATTCCGCCTTGTCCGCGTACCACCGCACGCATCCGCGCTCATAGTTCGGCGCCGCGGCTTCGGCAATATGCTTGGCCAGCGGACCGTAAGTCAGCACGTAATCCGCCGTGCGCGGCGTCAGCATCTTTCCGATCTCGCCGTGCAGGCGCGCTTCTTCGGCGCCGAGCTCCAGCATGTCGCCGAGCACGGCGATTTTCCGTCCGCGGCCCGGCATGTCCTCAAGCAGCCGAAGCGCCGCTTTCACGGAAGTCGGGCTGGCGTTGTAAGCGTCGTTCAGCACAAGCCCGACGCCCGGTATATGCACCGGTTCGACGCGCATTCCGGACGGCTTGAGCGACGCAAGCCCCGCCGACACCGCCTCCTCCTTCACGCCGAGCGCGCGCGCCGCGGCAACCGCGGCCGCCGCGTTCAGCGCATGGTGCCGGCCGGGAAGCGGCAGCACGTATTCTCGGCCGCTGTCATTCAGCACAAATCGCGTCGCCAGACCGTCCATGCGCACCGACACCGGATACACGTCGTTGGGCCGGCCCGCCGCGTTTCGCTCCCCTTCGCCGAACCTTATGATCGACAGCCGCGGCGGCAACTTGTCCGCCTGCCGTCTTTCTTCCAGCACTTGATCCAGAAGCGGCTCATCGCCGTTATAGACGAGAACGGCGCCTTCCTTCACGCCGTCGAGAATTTCCAGCTTGGCGCGGGCGATCTCCAGACGCGAACCGAGCGTTTCGAGATGCGCCTCGCCCACGTTGGTGACGATCACAATATCGGGAGCCGCGATGCGCGACAGTTCGGAAATTTCCCCGCGGGCGCTCATGCCCATTTCCAGCACCGCCGCGTCGGCGTTTTCCGTCACGGACAAAAGCGTCAGCGGCAGGCCGATATGGTTGTTCAGGTTGCCCTGCGTCTTTTCGGCGCGCATCGTCATGCTCAAAACGGCGTGCACCATATCCTTCGTCGTCGTTTTCCCGTTGCTGCCGGTGACGCCGATGATTTTCGCCCCGAGCGAACTCCGGTAGGCGGCGGCCAGCCGCTGCAGCGCCCGCAGCGTATCGTCCACAACGATGATCGGCAGCCCCGCGGGAGGGCGTCCCCGGTCCGCCTGCCAAAGCGCCGCGGCCGCACCGCCGGCGATGCTTTCTTCCACAAACCGGTGCCCGTCAAACCGCGGCCCGACGATGGGCACAAACAGGCTGCCCGGCCGGACGCTGCGCGAGTCCGTGCAAACCCCCGTCACGGTGACGCTTTCCGCGCCCGCCCCGGCCGCTTCGCCTCCGGCCATCGCCGCCACCTGTTCCAGCGTTCTTACGATCACTGCATTCGTCTCCTTATCGCTTGTTCGGCCACGACCCGATCGTCAAACGGGATGCGCACCCCGTTGATTTCCTGGTACGTTTCGTGTCCTTTTCCCGCAATCAATACTACATCTCCGGGGCTTGCCAGATCAACCGCTTTTTCGATCGCCAGCCCGCGGTCCTCGATGATGTAATAATCGGATGAAGGCATGCCTTCTTCGCGGATTCCCCGTTCGACTTCTTCCAGAATCACGCGCGGATCTTCCGTTCGCGGGTTGTCGGAAGTCAAGATGACGCAGTCGCTGTACCGTGCGGCGATGCGGCCCATCACCGGCCGCTTCGTGCGGTCGCGATCGCCGCCGCATCCGAAAACACAGTATATGCGGCCTTCCGCAAACTCGCTAATGGTCGAGAGCACATTTTCCAGGCTGTCGGGCGTATGCGCGTAGTCCACGATCACAAGAAACGGCTGTCCCGCCGACACGGTCTGAAACCGGCCTTCGGCCCCTTTCGCCGTCGCGAGGCGGCCGGCGATGTCGGACAGCGCGAGCCCTTCGCACAACGCCGCCGCCGTCGCGGCGAGCGCGTTGTATACGTTGAATTTGCCGACCAGCGGAATATGGAACTCCGCCTCGCCGGCAAACGATTCAATGCGGAAACGTGTCCCTTGCGGCGAGTAACGGATGCGGTCCGCCCGCACGTCCGCCTCCCGCGAGAAGCCGTAGGTGACCGTATGGGCCGCCGTGCAGTTCGCAAACTCGCGGGACACCTCGTCGTCCGCGTTGAGCACGGCGTATTTCCGGCCGTCGGGCGTCGCCGAGAACGTGTTGCCGAGACGGGAGAACAACAGCCCCTTGGCGGCCTTGTACGCTTCCATCGTTCCGTGAAAATCCAGATGGTCCTGGGTCAAATTCGTGAACACCGCCGTGCGGAAGTTCACGCCCTTGACGCGCCCCATCGCCAGCGCGTGGCTGGACACCTCCATAAAGCAGTACTCCGTGCCGGCATCGCGCATGAGGCGCAGCCAGCGCTGCATTTCCAGCGCATCCACCGTCGTGTTGAGCGTCGGATACTGGCGGCCGCCGAATTTGATGCCGAGCGTGCCCATCAGTCCGGTGACGGCGCCTTGTTCCGCGAAAATATGGTCCAGGAGATGGGTGACGGTCGACTTTCCGTTCGTGCCGGTCACGCCGATCACTTTCATCTCATGGCTCGGATAACCGTAAACATGGCAGGCGATGGCCGCCATGGCATGCCGGGCGTCCTTGACGACGATTTCGGGCAGTCCGGTTTCGAGCGGACGCTCGACGACGAGCGCCGCGGCCCCTTGCCGTTTGGCGTGGTCGGCGTAATCATGCCCGTCTTGGCGAACGCCGGGAATACATATAAAGAGATCGCCCGGCCGGACGGAACGGGAGTCAACCGCCACACCTTTCACTTCCGCGGCCGGATCGCCGTTGACCCTGGCGCCGACCAGGAGCCGTGACAACTCCTCCAAGCGCATGACGCATCCTCCTCCACATTTGCCGAGTATTTTACCATTATGGACAAAAAAAGGGTTCCGCACAACATGTGCCTTCAGTTCCGCTTTTCCCGCCCGGTCGAGGCCGGTTCATTGGACAAATACAGCCGGATCGTCGACCCCTTCGGCACCCGTACGCCGGCCTTCGGCGCCTGGTCGACGACCACCGTCCCCGCGCCGGACCTGGCCAGCACAAAGTTCTGGGAATAGTCCTGATAAATGTCGGTGAGCGTGCGCCCGATCAAATTGGGCACTTCCACGTAGGGGATGTCGCCGTAATTCAGCTTTTTGGGCTGCTGGTTCTTGCGCGGTTCCACTCCCATGTACCGCAGCGCGTCGGCCAAAATGTTTTTCACGATCGGCGCCGCGATCAGTCCGCCGAACTGGATCCCCTTCGGATTGTCCACCGCCACATAGACGATGATCTTGGGATCGTCGGCGGGTGCGAAACCGATAAACGAAACGATGTGCTCGCTGGCCGAATATGCGCCGTTGACGACTTTTTGCGCCGTGCCGGTCTTGCCGCCGACGCGGTAACCGTCGATATATGCGTTGCGTCCCGTGCCGTTGGCGACGACGCTTTCCAGCGCCGTTCTCACCATTGCGGACACGTCTTCGCGGATAACCTGCCGCACCACTTTCGGTTCCACCGTCTCCACCACTTTGCCGGTATCGGGATCGATCCACGCTTTGGCGACATGCGGCCACATGAGCCGCCCGCCGTTGATCGCCGCGGACACGGCGGTGATCTGCTGGATCGGCGTGACCGATACCCCCTGCCCGAAAGCGGTCGTCGCCAGTTCCACCGGCCCGACGCGCTCCGGTTTGAACAAAATGCCGTTTTCTTCCCCGCGCAAATCGATGCCGGTTTTGGCTCCGAATCCGAAATTGCGAATATATTCGAACAAGAGGTCCTTGCCCAGACGCTGGCCGATCATGACGAAGCCGGGGTTGCAGGAATTTTCCACGCCTTCCAGAAACGTCTGGCTTCCGTGGCCGCCCCGCTTCCAGCAGCGGAGTTTTGCGCCGCCGACCTCGATATAGCCCGGGTCGAAGAAACGGTCGTGCTGGAGGTCGACCTTGCCTTCGTTCAGCGCGGCGGCCAGCGTAATGATTTTGAACGTCGATCCCGGTTCGTACGTCATCCAAATCGGCAAATTGCGGTTGTAGATTTCCTGAGGCACTTCCCGGTATTTGTCGGGTTCATAATCCGGCTTGGAGGCCATGGCCAGCACTTCGCCGGTGTTCGGATCCATCGCGATGGCGAGCACCTGGTTCGGCTCGTGCTGAATCATCGCCTGCTCCAGTTCCCGCTCCACGATCGACTGGATCTGTTTGTCGATCGTCAGCTGCAAATGCATGCCGTCCTTAGGCGGGACGTATTCGTCCGATGTATGGGGAATGGCGCGGCCCTTGGCGTCGGTCAGGGAAGTCACACTGCCGCGAACGCCGCTCAGCAGGTGGTCGTAATACAGCTCCACGCCGGTCAGCCCCTGGTTGTCGATCCCCGTGAACCCGAGCACGTGGGAGGCCAAACTGCCGAACGGATAATACCGGCGGTTGTCTTCCGCCACCACAATGCCGGGCAGATTCAGCGCGATCACTTCCAGCGCCTTTTCACGACTGAGCTTGCGTCCGGCCGGCTGCAGTTTGACGATGTATTCGTCTTTGGTCAATTGCTTGAGGATCATGGATTCGTCGGCGCCGAGCACCCTGGCGAGCGCAGCGGCGGTTTCGGCGGGATTTTGCACCTGCGCAGGGATCGCCATCACGGACGGGGAACTGATGTTGTAGGCGAGGCGAATGCCGTTGCGGTCCAGGATTTCCCCCCTTTTGGCGGTGACCGGGATGTTTCTTCGCCACGAGTCTTCGGCCCGTTCGGCCAGTTCGCTGCCTTTCCAGAGCTGGATATATCCGAGCCGGATCAAGAGTGCCGCAAACAGCACCGTCAATAAGAGAAGAGCGGCAAACAGCCGGCGGCGCGTCGTCACGTTCGACACTTTCATGTTCGACCCTCCATCGCATCCGAATCCGTTGACACTTCATAGCTAGAATATTCGGATGCGGCGGAGGATAGAACAAGCCGTGCCGCTCACAAAGACGCTTCCGGCGTTTCCGCTCCGGCGGAACCTTCGGACGGGCCGTCGTCGGCCGGCAATTCCCCAAGAGACTCTTCGCGCGCTTCCGCCCCGGCATCGGTCTGCTCCCGCCGCGGCTTCAGCCGCAGCGTGACATGCAGACCGTTTTCCTGGCGGCTCCGCACTTGTTCGGTGACGTACCCTTCGCCTTCGGCGGTGCATAAAGCGCCCCAAAGCGCGCAGAGATCCAGCGCATCGCGCAGCGACATGCCGGTCAGGTCGGGAAACCCGATATCGTCAGCCGGCTCGGTCAACGCGTACATCCGCTGTCCGGTTCCCGCGTCCGTACCCGGGGCGGGAAACTGGCGGACGACGCGCTCGCCGTTTCCGTACACCTCCAGCTCAAATCCGCTGCGCGCCGCCAAATTGCGCGCCTCATCCGGCGTCCTGCCGACGAAATCCGGCGTTTCCGCCGGCCTGGTGCCGTTCGCGACAGCCGCGTCCGTCGGGAAATTGGCGGTGACACCCAAATAATGCAAACTTTTTTCCATAATTTCCTTAAATACCGGCGGCAGCACCCGCCCCGCCATGCGATAGTCGTCCACCTTCGGCTCGTCGGCGATGACGATCAGCGCGATGCGCGGATTTTCCACCGGCGCGAAGCCGACGAACGAGACGAGCCATTTGTCGCTTGCGTACGTTCCGTTTTCCACCACCTGCGCCGTTCCGGTTTTCCCCGCCACGCGATAGCCTTCGATATAAGCGTCCCGGCCGGTGCCGATCTCCCGGTCGGCCACGACCTGCTCGAGATATTCCGCCACTTTGCGGGCGGTTTCTTCGCTGACGACCCTGCGCACCGCCTGCGGTTCCGTACGCTCGATCACTTCCCCCGTTTCCGGATCGATCACTTCCTTGAGCAGGTACGGCTTCATCAGCGTACCGCCGTTGGCGATGGCCGAAACGGCGGCGATTTGCTGCAGCACCGTGACGGTGACGCCTTGTCCGAACGTGGCGTTGGCGACTTCGATCGGGTACCGGAAGTCGACGTCGCCGACGCCTTCCCCCGGCAAGTCGATGCCCGTCGGCTGGCCGAACCCGAAGGCATGGATGTATTCCGACAGCTTCTCCTTGCCGAGCTTTTCGTAGCCGAGTTTGACGAAGGCGACGTTGCTGGACCGCTTCAAGCCCTCGAGGTACGTGATCTCGCCCCAACCGGTGCGGTTGTGGTCGTGGATGCGTTTTGAGCCCCACTCCGGAAACGAGATGCTGCCGGACTGGAACGTGTCGTCCGGATGGAACAGCCCCTCCTCCTCGGCGGCGGCCAGCGTCACGATTTTGAACGTGGAGCCGGGTTCGTACAGCGACAGCACCGCGTGATTGTAAAAATCCGCCTGCGAAGCAAAGTCCCAATATCGGTTCGGATTAAAGACGGGCAAATTGGCCATGCCCAGTATTTCCATCGTCTTTGGATTGACCGCGATCGCCGACATGCTCTTCGGCTCGTATTTTTCATATGCGGCAAGCAGCGCCTGCTCGATGTAGGATTGAATGTTCTGGTCAATCGTCAGCCGGATCGATTTGCCGTCGACGGCCGGCTCAAAGCCGACCTCTCCGTCCGGCAGTTCGTATCCGAGCAAGTCTTTGATATAGTGAATCGATCCGGGCGTTCCTTTCAGCAGCTCATGATACCGGTATTCCACGCCGGAGCGCGGGTTGCCGTCCTTGTCCATGTAACCGAGAACATGGGCGGCCAACTCGTTGGACGGATAATACCGCTTCTGCTCCTCGATCATATACACGCCCATGCGGTTCATTTGCTTTTCGCCGCCGAATCGCTCCACGATTTTGTCCTTCAGGGCGGAATCGATTTTCCAGCCTTCGTTGCGAATTTCTTTTTGGACGAGGTATTTCCCCTCTTTGTTTTTGGCCGTGACGGCGTCGAGCAGTTTCTGCATCCCTTCCGGGGTGTTCATCTCCAGCGCGGACGACAGGATCTTGACCACTTCGTCTGCCGTTCCCACCTTGGCGATCAGTTCGGGATTGACCGCCACCGTATAGGCGGGGCCGTCCTGGGCGAGGATGTTGCCGTTGCGGTCATAGATCGTCCCGCGTTTCGGAATCAGTTCCTTGTTGGATATCCAGCTTCGCTCCGCCATGGCGCGCAGCGTGGACGCTTCCACGATCTGAAGATGATACGTCCGGAAAATGAGTCCGCAAAACAGCAGGGACAACATCATGCCCAACAGCAGTGTGCGCAGCTTGATTTTTTTCGTCACCGCCATCCACCCCGTCGTCCCTTGATGATCGTGCCGTTACTCGGCAAAAGCGATTTTCCTGCTCTGGAGAAGCCCTTGTCTGTCCGATGTAACCGGCACCGCGCTGCCTTCCTCGCTTTGCACGAAGCCGAGCGCCTTGCCGAGTTCGATGAGCCGTTTCGGTTCCTGCAGCCGCTGCGCTTCCAGTTCCAGCAGCCGGTTTTCCTTCTCCAGCGCCGCAATCTCTCTCTCAATTTGCTGGATGCGCGTATTGACGCTGTAGATTTGCGCATATTGCCACAAAATGGCGCCGGCCACCGCCATGCAGAACAAGATGGCGGCCAAATAGGCCAGCTTCTCCCCCAACGGAATGGAACGGCGCGGCGCCGCCTCCTTTTGGGCCGGCTTCCGCTCGGGCGCCTTGCGGTAGGACTCCCCGGTTTTGACGGCCAAATTTCCCTGTGTCACCAGCGACATCATTTCACCCTCCTATCAGACCTATCCTCATATTCCGCTCATTCACTTCGCACCAATCATTCGCTTCGCACGCGTTCCGCGATGCGCAGCTTGGCCGACCGCGCCCGGGGATTCGCGGCCAATTCCGCTTCGCCCGGCGTGATCGGCTTTCTGGTCACGAGGTTCAGCAACCCCCGCTTTCGACACACGCAGACAGGAAACTCCGGCGGACAAGTACACGTTTCAACAAATTTCGCAAAAAAATGTTTGGTAATCCTGTCCTCGAGCGAATGAAACGAAATGACGCAAATCCTTCCGCCCGTGGCCAGACAGTGTACCGCCTGTTCCAACGATTGTTCAAGCGCCGCCAGTTCATCGTTGACCGCAATCCGGATCGCCTGGAAACTGCGGCGGGCCGGATGCGGACCGGTTCTGCGGGCGGCGGCCGGGATCGCTTCCTTGACGATGTCCGCGAGCTCCGCGGTCGTTTCTATCGGCTTCTCGCCGCGCCGGCGGACAATATGGCGCGCGATGCGGCGCGCAAACTTTTCTTCGCCGTACTCTTGCAAAATGCGGGCGAGACGCTCTTCTTCCCACTCGTTGACAATCCTATATGCGGTCAGCGGAGACGTCCGGTCCATCCGCATGTCCAGGCGAGCATCCCGTTGATAGCTGAAACCGCGTTCCGATTCGTCGAACTGCGGGGAGGACACGCCCAGATCGTACAAAATGCCGTCCACCAACGGTTCTCCGTTGACGAGGGGGACGCCGGCCTCAAGCAGCGCCTCCCGCAGATGGCGGAAATTGCTCTTGACCAGACGAACGCGATCCTTGAAAGGCGCCAGTCTTCGCTCCGCATGCTCAAGCGCCGCATCGTCCTGGTCCAAACCGACGAGCAGGCCGCCTTCGCCGAGACGGGAGACAATTTCCCAACTGTGCCCGGCGCCGCCGACCGTACAGTCGACGTAAATTCCGTCGGGACGAACCGCCAATCCTTCGACCGCTTCCTTTTTCAGTACCGTCTCATGCTGAAACAACTCGCGCGCGCCTCCGTTACAGGTCCAGATTGAAATCGACCAGTTTCTCGGCAATCTCGTTGAAAGACTGCTCCGAGATTTGGGAGTAGCTTTCCCACAATTCCTTGCTCCATACTTCCACCCGGTTGGACACGCCGATGACGACGGCCTGGCCGTCCAGCCTGGCGTGCTCGCGCAAGTTTGCCGGAATATTCACGCGTCCCTGCTTATCCAATTCGCATTCGGTGGCTCCGGACAGAAAAAAACGGGTAAACGCCCGCGCATCCGCCTTCATGAGGGGCAGCGATTTCAGCTTCTGCTCCATGACCGCCCATTCCTGAAGCGGATAAACGAACAGGCAGTTGTCCAATCCGCGGGTCATGACAAAACGGTCTCCGAGGGCTTCGCGAAATTTCGCGGGAATGATGACGCGGCCTTTTTCGTCGATGCTGTGATGATATTCTCCCATAAACACGGCCGCCACCCCCTTGCCACCCTTTTACACCACTTTGACCCACTTTCCACCACTTTCTCATCACATATTCGCCACCACAAAAAAAAATCCTGCTGACTGCGCAGGATTTTTTCACGCGAACGGATTTCGTTATCGGATGCGGCGGAAAACCGCCGGTCCGTCAATGTTCCGTCCAGCTTTGCAAGTATTGCTGCTGATCGCGCGTCATCCGGTCGATGCGGATGCCGAGCGATTCCAGCTTGTAGCGGGCGACCAGTTCGTCAATCTCGTAGGGTACGCGAATGACGCGGTTGCCGAGTTCGCGGTAATGCTCGTTGAGATACTTGAGCGACATCGCCTGCAGGGCGAAGGACATGTCCATGATTTCCGCCGGATGCCCGTCGCCGGCCGCCAGGTTGACGAGGCGGCCGTCCGCAAGCAAATACAGTTTCCGTCCGTCTTTCCGTTCGAATTCCTCGATGTTTTGCCGAACGATCCGCCGCGATACCGATACGGACTCCAAGTCCGGCTTGTTCACTTCCACGTCGAAATGTCCGGCGTTGGCCAAAATGGCGCCGTCTTTCATCACTTCGAAGTGTTCGCGGCGGAGAATGTCCCGATTGCCGGTGACCGTTATAAAGTAGTCGCCGATCTTCGCCGCTTCCTCCATCGGCAAAACGTCATATCCGTCCATCCAGGCTTCCATGGCCTTGATCGCGTCGACCTCGGCGACGACGACCTTGGCGCCGAGCCCCTTCGCGCGCATGGCCACCCCTTTGCCGCACCATCCGTAACCGGCGATGACCACGGTCTTGCCCGCCACGAGCAAGTTGGTCGTACGGTTGATGCCGTCCCAGACGGATTGGCCGGAACCGTACCGGTTGTCGAACAAATATTTGCAGTACGCGTCGTTGACGTCCACCATCGGGAAGGCGAGACGGCCTTCCTTTTCCAGCGACTGCAGCCGCTTGATCCCGGTCGTCGTTTCCTCCGCCCCGCCGCGCACGGTGCCGAGCAGGTCCCGGCGCTCCGAGTGCAAAATCGACACGAGATCGCCGCCGTCGTCGATAATCAGATCGGGGCCGGTCTCCAGTGTGCGGATCAGGTGCTCCTTGTATTCTTCCGCGGAAGCGTTGTGGCGGGCAAACACGAGGATGCCGTCCTCCGCGAGCGCGGCGCACACGTCATCCTGCGTCGACAGCGGGTTGCAGGCGGTAATCGCCACCTGAGCCCCGCCGGCGTGCAGCACTTTGGCCAAATTGGCCGTTTTGGCCTCCACATGGAGGGAGATCGCCACTTTCAAGCCGGCGAACGGCCGCTCCTGTTCGAATTGCCGGCGAATGGCGTTCAGCACCGGCATGTGCGCGCGGGCCCATTCGATCTTGAGCCTTCCTTCCGGCGCCAGCGCCATGTCCCTGACAATGCTGTTCGTTGCGGTCATATGCGTTTCCTCCGGTGTTCGTATTTACAGATAGATCAACTGGTGCATCGCCGCATCCTCCGGCGGCTTCCGCACGAGCTCGACGAACCACGCAAAACCGTGCTGGTTCAAATACCCGAATACGGAATATACGCGCTCCTGCGGTTTGCCCATCGGCAGCAGCTTTGCGGCGACGGTATCCAACTGGCGGAGCGGCGACTCCTGCCGCTTGAAATACGCGTCCTCCGCGCGACGACGCAAATAGTCGATTTGCTCCTGAAGCTTGCGGACGTTCGTTTCCGCGATGTTCGCCAGTTCCGGCTGCTGTTCCGCAACGGCGGCTGCAAGAGGCTCGTAGGCCTCCAGAATACGCCGGCGCACGTCGTCGAACCGGTCGGAGAGCGGATGCCGTTCCATGCCGGCAAGCAGCTGTTCCCGGCGGGCGGCAAGCCCGTTCGCCACTTCGGCAAAAGTCAGCCCCAACCGCTGCATCGCTTTTGCGGAAGCCGGGTCGATCAGCGTATACTCCTGGCGCGGCAGCAAAATCGGCATTTTCATGCCGAATTGTGCGAACGCCCGCCGCAAAAGCCCCCAATAGGCGATTTCCGCGGGGCCGAGCACCGTCGCCAGCACGGGCAGCACGTAGTCCTGCATGATCGGCCGCGTCAGCGCATCGTTGCTGAGGCGCTCCGGTTCCCGTTCGGCGATGTCGGCCAATTCCCGTTCCGTCCAACGCCTCCCCGTTTTCCGGTCCGCGATGGCGCCGTTCCGTTCGATCAGCGGGAGCCGCTGCCCGCGTTCCAGCACGAACAGGTGAAGCTGCTCTTCCGACGCGTCCGCCTGCGGAACGAAGCCCATGGCGCCGACGTCGTCGCGGCCCGCGACGATCGCCGCGCCCAGCGGCCGGCGCTCTTCGATGATGCGCCGAAACATCGGACCTTCCAGCCGGCGCAGCGCCGGATCGGCCGCGTCCGCCAGCACGAGCCCGCTGTCCGCAAACAGCCACGCGAAAATGCGGGCAAATTGCTCCGACAGCGTGCGGGACGAATGGGTCAGCCGGCGCAGCTGTTCCAAGAGCCCAGGCTTGTGTTCCGTGTCCGCCATCGCGGCGGACAGCGCGTCGAGCGCCGAACGCCACGCCTCCTCCGTCAATTCGACGCGGCTGACCGGCGCCCGGCCGGCGAGCGGGACATCGGGCAAACGGTATTTCCGCACCGACAAGTCCCCGGCAAGATAATGGAAATGATTGACTTCCTCCCAATCGTGGTCTTCGCCGGCGATCCAAAATACCGGCAGCACGGGCCGCCCGAGCCGTTCGGCAGCCCGGGCGGCCGTCTGCACGATCGTGATCGCTTTCCAGACGGCGAGCGCCGGCCCCGTGAACAGCCCGGACTGCTGTCCGCCCACGACGACCAGCGCGCGTTCGTCCCGCAGTTTTTCCACGTTGGCGAGCGCGGCCGGCGATGCGCCGATGCTGAGGTTATACTGCCGGAGCGCATCGGCGAGCCGGTTTCTGTCCGCCCTGGAACCGCGCGTCCGGTCAAGCCACTCCGCCCGCTCGACCCAGGACGAATCGTTTCGATGATCGTATTCGTACAATGATTGCACCTGATGAAATTGATGAATATATGTCTCCGCCAGAGGCTGGTTTTTTGTCCAGTTCCAGGATTCCACTTTCATCCGCGTTCCCCCCGTTGCCGCCCTTAAGCCGCCCGTCCCAAACAAAACCGCCAGGGACCCGGCCCCAGCGGGCATTTTTACAGTGAAGCCACCGATTGTGCGATGCCGATGACCATCAGCACGACATAGGCGGCGCTGAGCGCCAGAAAACCGAGCCTCCATACGGCCCGCACCAGCCGCCGCGTGTCGATCCGGCCTTTCAGACGGTATTGGGCGTTGCCGATCAGCCCCGCGGTCAGCAAAAACAGGAGCAGCAAAAACCAGATGCCCCCGAACCGCAGGCGCGCCACGTAATCCAATAGCGCGGCGACGATGCCGATGAGAAAAACCGTCGTCACGTCCATCGCGTTTGCTGTCGATTTTTTCTTGTCCCTGGTCAATCCGTAAACGCCGAACCAAACCGCCGCAAAGACGACAAACGGCACGCTGGCCAAGGCGGCATACGCGTCGGCGATCCACTCTCCCAACTGTCCCATGGGCTACCTCCGCCGTGCGTTCGATCGGTACGGTTCATTGGAGCCGCATCCCCCGGATCAGGTCCGCCATCGTTTCGTTCAACGGCGCCGGGATGCCGTGCCGGCGGGCCAGGCGCACCAGACTGCCGTTGATCGCTTCGATTTCCGTCTCTCTGCCGCTTTCGACGTCCTGCAGCATGGACGACCGGTTGATTGCCGTGCGGCGGCAAACTTCGACCAGCTCGTCCCAGGCCGATTCCGGCACGGCCACCCCTTCCGCGTGGGCGATTTGCCGGCTTTCTTCGAACAGGCGGCGCATGACGCCGATCCACGCTTCGGACGAGAGCAGCTCGCCGTTCGGCACGCGCAATATGGCGGTCAGCGGATTGACGGCGGCGTTGATCAGCAGTTTCTTCCATACCGCTTCTTTGATGTTGTTCGACACACAGGTGTGGAATCCTGCCTGCCGAAAATGGTCGACGGCGATTTTCGCCTCGTCGCGGCGGTCGTGCGCATCGAACCAACGGCCGATCTGCAGCGTGCCGACTCCGGTATGCTCGACGCGGTTCATCCCGAGCCTTCGCGCCCCTTCGGTGGAGACGGCGACATAAACGCGGTCGGCCGGAACATGTTCCGCCAGCTTGTCCACATGACCGATGCCGTTCTGGAAACAGAGCAGCTTCGCCGCGGGATGCGACCGCATCGCTTCGGCGAGTCGGCCGATCAAAGACGCGGACAAATGCGTTTGCTTGACCGCCAGCGCAATCCAATCCGGCGGTTCGTCAAACCAGGCATCGTCGATTTGCGCGCACGGCAAAAAGGCCGTTCTCTCCCCTTCCGCAAGCAGGAGCGACAGCCCATCCTCCAAAATCCGGTCGCGCTGCTGTTCGCTGCGGACCACCAGCGCGGCAGGGATGCCGGCCAAAGCAAATCGGCCGGCGTGCAGGAGGCCGATCGATCCGCCTCCGATCCAAACGAAGCGCATGCATAAACCCCTTCCCCGCGGGCGGCCAACGCAACCGGTGGATTATTCGACTCGTTCCAGATTGCCGTTGGCGTCCATTTTGAAAATCGGTTTATGTTCGTCGTCCTCATCGGTCAAGATGGCCAGTTTTCTGGCGCGGTCCATGATTTTGATCAGCGCTTTGTAATCGTCGTTGACCGTCCGGTAATCCGATTCCACCGAATCGACCTGTTTGCGGAGTTCCTCGTTTTCTTTCCGCAGCCGGGTCAATTCTTCCTCTTTTTCTCGCAACTCCTTTTGGAAATGGCGAATTTGCCGGCTCATCTCCTGATAGGTTCCTTTCCAATGCCGCAAAAACCGGATCACCGCGTCGATGGACAGCGTCTCTTCGGCGGAAGCCGGCTTCATTCCGTCGCCCGCTTCCGTCTCCATTATATCATGAGAACGGTGGGCCGCGCCCGTTTTTTTCGCTTGATTCCGCTTTTGCCGCTGCGCTTTGGCGAGCTGGATCGCCGCTTCGTAATTTTTGCGGACGCACGAATTCCAGCGGAATCCGCAGGCGGCGGCGGTGCGGCCGATCTTTTCGCCGACTTCCTCGAACGCGGCCAACTGCGTGCTTCCTTCCCGGATATGGCGCAGCGTCGTCTCCGCCAAAATCAAATCGTCGTCCGGTGTCCATGCATCTTGTCGTACAGCTGTCATTCCTAATAACCTCCCAAAACACTTTTCATTTCGATGCGGCAGCCTTTCCTTTTTTCATCTTTATGCCGGTGATAGAGTTCATAGAATCTATTTGACACTATTCGGTATTTCCACATTTCGCCCGGCTCATACATGAAGTCGGAAGATACGGGCAAACTAACGCGCGAGCGCGCGGGCAAATGTTGCCGAATTCGTCACGAATCAAGGTTTACACTGGAAAAAGGAAAGGTTATAATGTGACGTAGATTGCGGACCGAGTTCGTCGGAAGGGGGGAAGACACATATGGCGCGCATGTTTCGGGTGCTCGGCTTTATTACGCTGATTATCGGCCTGATGGCGCTGGCCGGCCACATGACGGGAATGGCCCTCCTGTTTTTCGCCCAGACGGCCATGTTCGTGATCCTCGGATACATGAACTTGACGGAAAGAGCGTATCTGCTCATTTTCTGGGGCTATATGATCGTTTGTTTCGTCGGATTCACCTATTGGACGTTTTTCGAAATGGAAACGGTTTTCTAAACCGCCGGCTGATGCAAAAAGCTCTTGCCTTCCCGAAAACGGGAGGCAAGAGCTTTTTACGTTGCGGCATTTCCCGCGGTTTCCGAGTTGACCGCTTGAAAAAATCCAACGTTATCCCCAAAAAATTCCGTCAAACCGCAGCCGCGCAATGCTGCAAAGTCCTTCGATCCAACAAGTTGCTATTGTCCGCCCTTCCACTGGATCAGCACTTTAAACAGTTCGCTCATGTGATCGCTCAACAAGAGCTGCCGGATCATCCGGTTGGCCCTCGCGTCGGGGTGGAACGGATCCGCGGATCGGTGCTCCCGCAACTCTTCCAGGATGCCCGCTTCGACGAGAAACTGCTGCTGCGTCACGAGACGGTGTCCGTCAAACCCCGCCTCCCTGCCGCAAGCGATGAGATCGCTGAAATTGACGTGCGCGGTCAAATCCTGTTCGCCGGGCGTGGTTAACGGATCGTCCGTGACCGTGTGCCGCCGGTATCCCCTCAGCGTGCCGAACAGTCGATGCGGCGCGAACAGCTCCGCATCCTCGTCGCCGTAATCGATCGTGATGAGCGTCGCCGCCGCCGGCAGCGACGCGGCCATGCGCCGAATCCATTCCATCGCCCGGAAATTGACTTCCACCTGCTGCCCTTCCTGCCATTCGACGGGTTTTTGCTCCAAATAGGCGGCCAGCGCCGCATCCCGCAGCGGCAGCCGGCGTTCTTCCAGCCGTTCGTTCCTCCCGTTCCATCCGACACGGATTTCCCGCCACCCGCCGCTTTCGTACACCGCCCGTTTGACGGGAAACGCGTCCAGCAGTTCGTTGCTCCATACGACCGCCCGGTCGTATCGCGCGGCCGCCCGTTCCCATTCATCCCCGTCGATCCACGCCGTTTTGCCCGCGTGTCCGGACAGACGCCGCTCCTGCCGGCGGCGGTGCGCGGGACTCGTTTCCACGCTGAGAAAATCCAGACGCTCGTATACGTCCGGAAACGTGTTGCGCAATTCGTCCAACACCTGGACGGCCATTTCCCCCGCTCCGCCGCCCCATTCCGCCAGCAGAAAACGGTCTGATCCGGAACATGAAGCCGCCGAGCGACGCGCGATGTACCGCGCCAGCATTTTGCCCATAAATCCGCCGATGTGCGCGCTCGTGTAAAAATCGCCGTCTTTCCCCGTTCTGACGATGTCTCCCGCATAGTAACCGAAACGGGGAAAGTACAGGCACAGGTCCATGTATTCGTCAAACGGAATCGTCCCGTCCGGCGAGCGGCGAATTCGGCCGATGATTTCTTCCAGCAGCATCGTCTACCTCCTCCCGGCGCGTCCCTTGCCTTTTTCGGACTGTTTCGGACGCCCCAAAATGGCGGACTTTCGCGCGTTTCACGATCCGTCCGCCAACTCTGATCATATAACGGATGAAATGCAAAGGGCAAACCTTTATAATGAGGATGACGATGTTGATCTAGACGACGAAAAAGGAGACCTGGACCCCGACATGAAACGTACCCGTATCGTCCGAAGCCTGCTCGCGCTTGCGCTCGTTTCGACAACGTGGCTTTGGGCGGCTGGATGTGGAAAAGGACATAAGCTGAAAGACGAGCTGATCGAATCGCTGGAAAGCGGACAGGCAGCCGACTATTACCGCTTTCACGGAAACGCGGAACTGAACTTGCGGGCGAACGCGGAGGCGACGCCTTCTTCGCCGGCCGACGCGCTGATTCCCTCTTTGACACGCGCCGGTTACCGTTTCCACGGCGCGGTCGACGGGACCGCCGGCCGGTGGGAAATGAACCTGGACATTCAGCAGGCCTCGTCGGACGCGTCTCTTTCGCTTCCGATGATGCTTGCGGAGAACCGGCTGTATTTTACGCTGCCGATTCCCGGCCTGAGCGAAACGTTCTGGGAAGTGCGTCTAGCGGACATCGCTTCCGACGCCGACCCGTTCTCCGCCGGACGTTCGCTTTCCGCCATCCTTCGTCTGATCGCGAGCGACATGGACGCCCGCTGGTTCGACGAACCGGACGGAGACTCCGATCTGCGCCGGATTCGGCTGCGGATCGACAACGGCAACGTGAAAGACGTGATGGACGTCCTGGCGGACCGTGCGCCGGACATCAAGCGCGAACTGGACGGCGCCGGCCTGATGCACGATGCGCTGGCACGGTGGCTGGACCGCATCGGCGGCAAAGAAGCGAAGGAGGCGCGCAATACGCTGCGCATCGAGCGGCCCGGCGGCCTCACGTTCATGCTGGACGCGCAGTCCCGCCTTGTCGGGTATGCGCTCGAACTCGCCTGGCGGCGCGACGAAAAGGCGGAACCGGAGTCCGTTTCCTTGGAATACCGCGTGGAACCGCTGGAGCAACCGCCCGCCTTCCAATGGGAACCTCCCGCGAACCCGCGGCCGTTTACCGACATTCTGGATTTGCTGGTTCCCCGTCCCGCCGATTGAAGGCGGGATTTGTTGTCATGCGCGGCGGAAAACCGCGATACATTGAAATGAATACGATACAAGGGGAGTCAGGAAATCCGGGGGAGGGGAAAACATGAGGCCGGTACCTCGTGTATGGGCCGCCGCCACGTTCGCGGTCTATCTCGGGCTGTTCATGAGCGCGCTGTTCAGCACGCCCGCCTGGGCCGAAACGACGCTGGAAGAGGCGCGCAGGCTGCTGGAAAAAGGCTTGACCATCCACGAAATCGACCGGGAACTCGAACGGCTGGCGCAACAAGAAAAACAGATCGCCGCCGAACTGGAAACCGTCACGGCTCGCATCGCGGAACAGGAACGGCAGGTCGCCGTCCGCAAAGAGGCGGCGGGCAAAGTGCTGCGTTCCTATTACATGGGTTATAGGGAAACGTTGTATTTGTCCCTTCTGAAGATGGACAGTTTGTACGACGCGCTGGCCGCGCTCGACTTCATGACGATCATTTTTCGCCACGACCAGCACCGGCTCTTGAGCTATCGGGAAAGCCTGCTCGTCTTGAACGGCATGAAAGAGGAACTGCTGCAAACCGAGCAAACGCTTCAGCAGGTCAAAACCGCCTACTTGTCCGAGCGGGAACGACTTGTGCGCCTGCAGGAGGAACTGGAAACCGAACTCGCGTTTTTGCCGGAACCGGAGGCGGAATCTTTGCGCGAACAAATCGCGGACGTCACCTCCGATTGGCAGTCGCGCGGTTTGCCGCTCTTTGAAAAATACTTGGGAGAACTGTCCGCGGCGATGATGCATTTGCCCGACATTTTGGCCACGAACGAAGATTACCTGCGGATCGAAAACGCCCAATTCGTTTTTCGCATTTCCGACGACCAGTTGAATCGTTTTTTGCGGGACAGGAACGCGATCTTCGAAAATTTGACGTTTTCCTTTGCCGACGGCGACATTGCCGCGCACGGGGAGGAAAGCGGCACCGAAGTGTCCATTCGCGGCCGGTACGCGATTGACAACGATCCGGCCAACCGCATCCGCTTTCATGTGGACGAACTCCAGTATAACGGGCTTACGCTGCCTGACACGACGGTGAAGGATCTCGAAGAGCGGTTCGATCTCGGGATTTATCCGGAGAAATTCCAGGTCAAGGCCGAAGCGACCGATGTGGCGGTGGAAAACCGGATTTTGACCGTCTGGCTGAAACCGACGGGGAACTGGCTGAAAGATTTTCTGAACATGTTGTTTTGACGCTGACGCGATCGGCGTCATTTTTCGGATAATATACGGTTTGCCGCCTGAAGAACGCCGTCCATCCGCACCGGCAAATCCGGCGACACCGGCAGCGCGTCGGCTTCGAGCAGCCAATCGCGCATCCACGGTTCGCCGAAAGGCTCCGCGCCATGTCGGACATCGGCCAGCGCATCCCGCGACGAAGGCAGCGTGCCCGATGCGCGGCTGAATTCCTGCTGCGACACGATCGCCGTCATGCCGACGATCCACTCGACGGCGGCCGACGCGAATTCGGTGCCGGCGTGCACGACAAAGCTTCGTCCGGACAGCCCGAACCGTCCTTCCGCCGCGCTCTTGTCCGCCGCGGGCAGCGGACCGGCGGCAATGGAAGGGGCGGTGTGGGCAAGATATTCCGACAGCCGCACGACGGCAAATCCGATCCGGCCTTCGGCCAGCGCGGACCACATGTCGGCGGCGGACACGTTGGACGCGGACGCGCGGACCCATTGTTCAAACACCGACTCCGGATTTTCCGCAAATTCGGCAGACGGCTCGCCCGCTTCTCCGTCCGCCGCTTCCTCCGTTTCCAATACATAACCGCTGGCTTCCGCAAGCCACATCAGCGCCTGCACGTCTTCCAAATCCACAAACGTTGCGTGCCGTTCCCCCTCCGCGTCCGACGCGGACATCCACAACTCCGCCGCGCGCTGTATGTCCGCCAACGTCCAGACTTGCGGCGAGACATCCGCCAGTTCCGCGGCTTCCCGGTTCCATACCAATATGTAAGGATCGACATCAAAAGGAACTCCCCAAGTCAACTCGTTCCACCGGATTTGGCGTTCCGCGGCGGGAAGCGGCTCCGGGAACGAGGGCATGTCCCCCGCGGCTTCCAGGGGCAGCAGCACGCCTCGGGCGGCCAATCCGTTGATCCAGTCGTTTTCGACCAGGTAGATGTCCGCGCGGTTTTCGTATTTCATCTCCCGCAGCACGTCGCCGAAATTCGCCTGTTGATCCAGCCTTCTCCATCGGATGGACAGATGGGGCCGTTTTCCCGACCATTCGTCGCTCAATTGAGCAAGCGCTTTCAACTCGTGCGAATCCGCCGCCACGGCGACGTCCAGTGCAACCGGAATTTCGTTGGCGGAAGCCGCATTCCCGCCGGAACGAAAAAACGGTTCCGCCCCGCCCTGTCCGGGTGGAGCGTCTTCGTACCGGTTGCTCGTTGACGTGAGCAAAATCAGGGACACCGCCAATATCGCCGTCAGCAAGAGGACGCTTTTTTTGACGGGCAAGGCCATACGCCTCCGTTCTTCGTTGGGCGTTCCATTTTCCTATTATAACACACCCCGGCGGCCCGCGAAGCGCAAAATGAGACTTCAGGCCCATCCGCGGTCCATACATAAGCCCGATCGAGCGGGACACAATAACATTAAACGACCAGGAAAGAAGGGATTCGGATGGTTCGCCTTTATTTGCTGCTGGCCGCGTCGCTCTTGCTGTTGCTGACGGGATGCGGAACCCGCGAAAATCAGGACCGAACGGACGCCGGATCGCGGACGCACGATGTGGAGGTGCGGCAGACCGAACCCGCACAACGGGAAACGGCCAACCCCCGCGAGACGGCGGACCGGTTGGCAAGTTTGGCGCGGAAGGTGCCGGAAGTCAAGGCGGCCAACTGCGTCGTGTTCGGCAACATCGCCATTGTCGGCATCGACGTGGACGGCAGGCTCGACCGCTCACGCGTCGGCACGATCAAATACGCGGTAGCGGAAGCGCTGCGCCAGGATCCTCAAGGCGTTCGCGCCGTCGTGACGGCCGATCCCGACCTGGCGGCGCGCATTCGCGAAATTTCGGAGGATATCCGGCGCGGCCGGCCGGTTTCCGGGTTCGCCAACGAACTCGCCGATATCGTCGGCCGTTTGATGCCGCAGATGCCCAAGGATACGGCGCCGCGGAAACAAAGCGACTAAACGCCGGCGGGAAATTTCCCACGGAGGAAACGGACTGCCGGACAGCAAGAAAGCCCGGTTTTGCAGCGTCGGCAAAACTAGGCTTTTTTCATGGCCGCAAACACTTGTCCGTCCAGTTTCGCGGCGGCGCGCTTGTCGTACGTTTTGTCGTACTCCGGCAGCGCGGTCAGGCGGGCGCCGTAAAACATCGCA
>Ga0207811_10205_pt1 | contig 40083 bp, 28 predicted proteins | sample CeladaPassaD2F04_FD_187493 | JGI IMG/M metagenome (GOLD analysis project Ga0207811, IMG submission 187493) | Cellulose-adapted microbial communities from the Joint BioEnergy Institute, USA - Passage D2F04 (SPAdes) (version 2) | ecosystem: Engineered > Bioreactor > Continuous culture > Unclassified...
TCCGATCGATGTTTGTGGCCGCATGCACGCCCAGCACGTTTGAGACCGAAACCAGTCTGCGACAAGCACGGTTTGCCTCCTAACACCAAGAAACAAGAAAAAAACAACAGCAAACCTAAACACAGCTTTTCTTTAAACGCTTTCAGCACGTCGTACAGTTCGTCGAGGTTCGTCGGCAGCTTCAATCCGAGTTCGTCCAGCCAGTCTTTGCGCACGACCAGGCTCGAGCTCGCGTAATTGCCCGTGCCGGCTTGCGGAATCGCGTAAATTTTCCCGTCGATCGAGGCCGCTTCCCACGATGCTTCCGAAATGCCCGCCTTGAGGTTCGGGCCGTATTGGTCAATCAAATCGTTCAGCGGTTCCAGCGCTCCCGCTTCGGCCAACGTAAAAAACTGGTCCTTCGTCAGCCGCAAGATATCGTACTTTTCCTTGTTGGACATCAGCAGGTTCAATTTCTCGTTCGCCATTTCTTCCGGCAGCATTTCATAGACCGATTTGTATCCGGTTTTCTCTTCCAAAAACTTCGCCGTGAATTCGGCGTTCGGGTCAAAGCGGTCGAAAGGCTGCAGTTGGCGCAACACCGGTTTTTCTCCGCTCAGCGGATCTTTTTTCTCGTTGTTGTCGTTTTTGGACGATTGGTTGTTGTCGCTGGTCGACGGGCCCGCAGTTTCACCGGAGCCCTGTTTGTCGTTTCCGCCGCCGGAACCGCCGCAAGCGGTGACCGCCAGCATGGCGACAATCAGGAGAAGAATCGTCAATGTTTTTCTCATCTTCGAAAACCTCCCTTGGAATCATCACGTAGATTTTTTTACCGATGCATGAAAGCGGCACAACAACGATACTTCATCCTTTCACCGATCCGAGCAATACCCCCTTTACAAAATACTTTTGCAAAAACGGATAAACGAGCAAAATCGGTACTGTCGCCACCATAATCGAGGCCGCCTGAATCGCCTGCGGAGACACGTTCATCGCCCTGTCCACATCGATTTTGTCCAGCTGCAAAAACACGTTGTTGGCGGAAGCGAGCAGTTCCTTCAAATACAGCTGTAGCGGTTTCAATTCAGGACTGTTGATGTAAATCATGGACATGAAATAATCGTTCCAGAAAGCAACCGCATAGAACAGGGCGATCGTCGCCAGCACGGGCAAAGACAGCGGCAGAAAAATCTGAAACAGGATGCGGAAGTTGCTGGCGCCGTCCATCTTCGCCGACTCTTCCAGCGCATCGGGCAGCCCTTCGAAATAGTTTTTGATCACCAGCATATTGAACACGCTGACCATGGCCGGCAGGAACAACACCGGAAGCGTGTTGATCAGGTGCAGATTGCGGATCAGCAAGTAGGTGGGGATCAACCCGCCGCTGAACAGCATCGTGAACACGAAAATCAGGATGAAAAATTTTCTGCCCCGGAGGCGCGGCTTCGACAGCGGATAGGCGGTGAGCGAAGTCATGAACAGACTGAGCGCCGTCCCGCACACCGTCACGATCACCGAATTCTTGAAGGCGTTGGCGAACATGCGGTCCTGGAGCACATACTTGTAGGTGCCGAACTGCAAATCGACGGGGATAATATGCACTTGCCCCGAGATGACCGCCGCTTCGCTGCTTAACGATTTCGCCAGCAAGTTCAGAAAAGGAAAGATCGTCAAAATGCCCAGCAGGACAAAGAACGTATAGTTGGAAAACACAAACAGTTTATCCGCAAACGACGTCTTGTGACGCACACTAAGCCCTCCTTGTCACCAGATTCCGCGATGCAGAAATTTTCGGGCCAAATAGTTGCCGCCGATAATCAGGATGAAGCCGACGACGGAATCGAACAGGCCGACCGCTGTCGAGAAACTGTAATCCTGCTGGCCGAGCCCCATCCGGTACACGTACGTGCCGATGACGTCCGCCACTTCATACACGATCGAGTTGTACATGACGAGAATTTGCTCCGTACCCGCTTCCAGAATGTTCCCGAGCCGGAGAATGAACATGAGCAAAATAATCGGAATCATGCCGGGAAGCGTAATGTGCCAAATTTGCCGGAAACGACCCGCGCCGTCAATTTTGGCCGCTTCGTAAAGCTGGGGATCGATGCTTGCGATCGCCGCCAAGTAGACGATCATGCTCCACCCTGTCTCTTTCCAGCCCGCCGAAGTGACCAGCACCGTGCGGAACCAGTCCTTGTCCATGAAAAACGAGATCGGTTCACCGCCGAAAGACACGATGATGCGGTTGACGATGCCTCCGTTCGTCGACAGGATATCGATAAACAGTCCGCTGACGATGACCCAGGACAAAAAATGGGGAAGATAGACGACCGTCTGGATCCCGCGTTTGAACACCATGTTTTTCATTTCGTTCAACAATATCGCCATGATGATCGGCAACGGGAACAGAAACACGATCTTGTATATGCTGATGAGCAGCGTGTTGCGAAAAACGATGGCAAAATCGCGGGAATGAAACAAGCGTTCGAAATGTTTCAGACCGACCCAAGGACTCTCGCTCATGCCTTCAAATATATTGAAATCTTTGAATGCGATCAAAATCCCGTACATCGGAGTGTACTTGAAAATAATGAGGAAAATGATCCCGGGGATCAGCATCACATACAAGTCCCAGTCTTTGATTACGTCTGTCCGCAATTTCCTGAAAAAAGACGGATTCACGCGGACAATCCCCCCTCGATCTTGTTGTACGTTCATCATTGTAATAAAAAATCCCCATGGTTTCATAGACGACAACCATGAGGATTTCTGGTAGTTCCATGACTTTTTGGCTATGCCGGGTGCTTCCGGTCAGCAGCGCCGGGCGGAGTCAACATTTCCGTCCGTTCGAGCGGAATGTACAGCCGCACGGTCGTTCCTTCCCCGACGCGGCTGTCCATGCGCAGCTTGGCCTGCGGCCCGTAATACAGCTTCAGCCGCGCGGCGACGTTGCGCAACCCGAACAGCTCTTTGGACGGGTCTTCAAACAGGGCGGTGATGCGTTCATTTTGCTCGATCAGTTCCAGTTCCCTGCGGATCAAGGCGAGCCGTTCCGGGGGGATGCCCGCCCCGTTGTCCGCCACTTCCAGCACGAGAACGCCGTCCTGCAGCCGGCCGGATATGACCAGTTCCGCGCCTTCGCCGCGCTTCTCCAGACCGTGCAGGATCGCGTTTTCCACGATCGGCTGGAGCAGCAGTTTCAGCACGCACACCTGTCCGGCGTCCTCGGCGACGTCGAAGCGGACGGTAAATTGGTTCATATACCGGAACTGCTGCACTTTCAAATAATACTGGAGATGTTCCAGCGTTTCCGCCACCGTGAATATTTCCCGCCCCTTGCTCAGACTCAGACGAAAGAACTTCGACAAGTTCAGCACCATCTCGCTGATTTCTTCCGCGTCGTAGTTTTTGGCCGTCCAATAGATCGAATCGAGCGTATTGTAAAGAAAATGCGGATTGATCTGGGAATGCAAAATTTTCAGTTCGGATTTGCTCAGCTGCAGCTGATGTTCGTACACGTCACGAATCAGCCGCTGCTGTTCCGCGATCATCAGGTTGAACGCTTCCATCAGCGCGCCGAGTTCGTCCTTCCTTCCGCCGGGCAGCCGGGTGCTCAAGATGCCCATCCGCATTTGCTTCATCCCGTACAGCAGTTCCTTCAGCGGAGCGGAAATCCATTTGTACACGCCGAACGATATGATCACGGCCAGCACGATGCTGATCGCGATGATGAGCATGGTGAACAGCGAAAGCTGGCTCGTCTCTTTGTACAGTTCCTCTTTCGGCTGCACCATGACGAGCGACCAACCGGTTCGGTCCGACTGCGTTTTCCAGACGAGCAGCTCGCTGTCTTCCGGATGGACGCCGCCATCGCGCATCACGTTCCATTGTTCGTAAGAAAGCGCCCGGTCCGGTCCGGCGCCCGCGACGAGTTCCCCTTGGTCCGAATACAAGTAAATGGACGAGCGCGGCGACGGCTGTACCCCCCGTATTCTTTCCAGCAGCATCGTTTTGTCCACCGACAGCACGAGGACGTTCGGCGTGTTTTCCAAGTCCGGCAGTTCCATCAACCGCACGAAATGAACCGTATCGGCGCCGAACAAGCGGTCTTCCTCTCCCGAAACGTAAAAGATCGTGTTGCCGTTGGCCTTCAACGCGGCCTGGAACCACGGTTCGTTCGCGTAATCCAGCTTTTTTGCGCCGTATTGCGTGGACAGCATCGTGCCCGACGCCGTGTGCAAAATCGAAATTTCCTTCAGCGCGCCGTGGATGTCCACAATGTTTTCCATTCGCTCCATGACCGTATAAAAACCGTACAAATCGGACGTCAGCAAGATGCCGCCGGCGTCGAGCAAGATCGGCTTCACGCTGAAATCCGTGGAAATGAGCAGCGACAAATGCTCGATATCGTTCAGCACCGAATCGATATTGTCCAGCACGGACTGCATGCTGTTCGTCGTCCGCTCCCCCGTCTGCCACTCGAGAATGGCGGCCGATTTGACATTGGCGAACAGACTGACGGCGACCAGCGGCAGTAGAATGGACAGGAAAAACATCGTCAGCCGGACCTGGATGTGACTGGCGAACGCATTGCGCAATTTGTCCCACGCTTTCCGCACCATTACCGGCCCTCCTCGCGGTTGTCCCTGTACCATTTGTTCACTTCGTGCTTGATCTCCCATCCGCCCTCGCGGATCCACTCATTGGAGAATTTGTTGAACAATTCCTGTCCGGGATTCATCCCCATGATGATCTGCGCGAACATTTCATTTTCCAGTTTCAAGAGCTGAGCGCCGAATTTGACCATCGACGGGGTGGGAGGACCCTGAAAATCGCTGCGCCGCGCATGCTGCATAATATATTCCACATTTTCGTTCAGCTGACCGTCGCCGCCGAGCCGTTCAAGCCATTCTTTTCGCACCTCGGGATCGTTCGGGTCGGCGAGCGCGTACAACACTTCGCGGACGGAACTGTCGCGCTCCTCCTCTCCCGTCAACCCGAGTTTGAGCGTCCGATGTCCATCACCGGCGATGAAGGCGAGCAGGCTGATCGCTTCGCGGGCGTGCTCGCTGTGCCTGGGAATGACCGTATACGACCGGACCATATTGAGGTTCGCCGTACCGGATTGTCCGTCCGGACCGACCGGATAAGGCAAGCGAATCCATTCCGCCTGCGGGTTTCTGCGCATGCTCTCGGCAATCGGTCCGATTACGTCGTCCCACGCGGCCGAAAATAGGCCGACCTGGCCGTTGATGATTTTGTCGTAAAAGCTCGCCGGTTTGTTGAGGATAAATTCCCGGTCGAGCACGCCTTCCGCGTAAAGTTCGGCCAAAAACTCCAAAGCCCGTTTCGTTTCCGGCAAAATGCCGCTGTAGACGAGCTCGTCGTCCTGTTTTTTCCACTGCATAATCTGGTTTCCGCCGCGCGGCACGCCGAACGCGCCGAAAAACGGCGCGGTGCGCGCAAGGCTTCCCGGCATGATCGTGAGTCCCCAGGTGTCGTTTTTTAAGTTCCGATCGGGGTCTCCATACGTAAACGCATACATGACGCGTTTATATTGTTCCAGCGTTTCCGGGGGATCCAGATCCAGCGCGTCCAGCCAGTCTTTGCGCGCCATCATCACTTCGTCGCCGTAAACTTCACGGAGGCTCGGAATCGCATAGATGCGCCCGTCAAAAGTCGACGCCTTCCACGCTTCCTCTGGGAACAGTTGCAGCAGCTTGCGCCCGCTCACGCTGTTGTGCAGCAGTTCGTCCAGCGGCAGCAGCAGGCCCATTTCCGCATACTTGGCAATCCACGCCGGATCGTCCGTATGGATCAAATCGGGAATATCGTCGGAACTCATCAGCGCGTTCAGAAAATCGGCATAGCTGCCGGAATTCGGCGTGATCAGCTTCAGTTTCAGCCTCGTGTTTTGCTCGACGTACTCCAGGTACGGATCGCGATTCGCGCCCGCCCCCCGCGGCGCATCCCGGTTGTCGACGACGATCCGGATCGCGGGGGCGTCCTCCTGAAACGCTTCCACGCGGCCTTCCGACCGATTCGCCATGGAGATTTGATCGCAGCCCGACACCGCCAGGAACATGACCAGCACGAGCATCGCCGTCATCCGTCTCCGCATGATCCGTTGATCGCCTCCATCCCTGTATCGAATATGCCGATTGATATTGCGAGTGAAATACGGACGCGATGCTTTGCAAATAGCAACAGGAGTTCGTGCGGGGAACACGAACTCCGTGACAATCGGAACAAACTGCGGTTTCCCGAGCGGCCCTCGCGTCCTGCGAACATCGTCTCCGCACTATCGAACACCATCTCGCACCCTCAAACACCGTCTCGTACCATCGAACACCGATTCCGCGCCATCTTCGATGCCAATGATGCCAAGGGGCCGGATGCGGGCGCCGCACGCGCCGATCGCCTTTGCGCAGTTTCCGTTGAATAATCTTATTGTAACAATGAGGAAAGGGGGCGTCTATCTCCTTTTCACGATATCTTCCATGAAGGTCAGCCGGTAAATCTGTTTCGGCCTGCCGCGGGTGCCGGACGGATGGATGCCGACGATTTCCGCGAGGCCGGCGTCGACCCACTTCATCAGCATGCGGTGAGCGCTGCGGGTCGTGACGCCGAAAATGAACGCCAGCTCGTGCGCGTGATAATCCGTTTTGCCTTTCTTGGCGATTTGGGAAGCCAGCCTGCTCAGATAGGCGGTGTTCAGACCGGCCTGTTCCGCTTTTTTCAACACGTCGGGAGAAAGCAGCGACAAATTGTATTCCAGCGAGTCTCCCATCTCCAGCGGACCGATCAGCCCCCCGTCTTCCCGCACGATGAAACAGCTGTTGCCGCCGGCCGACACCGCGTGCCGCAGCGCGCTTCTCGCATGGTTCCCCGCCTCGCTGGCCGACCGGCCGAACCCGATGCCGATGCTTAAGGTCAGCTGGAAGTTGGCCTTGATCTCCTTGGCGATCGGGATCGACTTGTATCCGCCCGTTTCCCTTTCCAACACTCCCCGGGTCGTGACGAGCAAATACTGGCTGCCGTCCAGCGACGTCAAATATCCCTGCATCGAATCCGCGTAATCCAGCAGATGGCGGTAAACGTCGAGTTTGAGCCGCTGCAGTTCGTGTTCGGACGATTGCCGGTTTTCCAGCTTGTCGAAATGATCGACGAGAATAAAGGCGACCACAATTTGGGATTCCCGCATCTTCCGCGTTTCCGTGGACAAAAGCGCCCGTTCGAGCGATACGATGATGTCGTAATCCGAAGGCGTCGCCCATACGCAAGGGATGCCGAGGGCGGACAGACGGCGCGCCGCTTCGGCCGCGCCGGTCACCGCCACCGATTGGTCCCGCTCGAAATGCCGCCGGTGGAACTTCACCAGATCGTCGACAGACGGGCGGGAGGGCCCGTCAAACAAAAAAACCCGGCGTTCCTCCAGGCCGAATTCCCGCATCAAGTGGCGGCTGGCCTTTTCCGGAATCGAGTCCATGCTCAGCGGCCGCAGTCCGTACTGCTTATGCACGCGGAACAACGCCCGGTACAAGCCGGAACCGGTCATCGGCACCACCTGCGCCGGAACGGGAAAGCGGATGCGGTCGCCGGCCAGGCGGTAAGCGTAATGTTCGGTAAACAGGATCACTTCCACCTCGCCGATCAGCGATCCGGCCAGTTCGACAATGTCGTCCGCCTGCGCATACGGCTTCAACACCGGTTGGAACGACGGAAAATCGCGCAGCAGTTCCTCCATTTTCGCCGCCATTTCCGACGGGCAGAGGACGCCGATGGGGATATTTTGGGTGGATACGGGCGAACGTCGCCCGGCGGAATCTGGTGACATCGCGCGCAGCGCCTCCTTGTTGTCCCTCATTGTACCAGCCGGCGGCCGCGATGTGAAGTGATGTCCGGCAGCCGCGGCTTTTATAGCCGCCCGCCGGTTTCCGCTTATGATTTCTCTTGCGCTCCCTTTGCCCACGCCCCGCCGATCCTGTCGTGTTTCCTGCAGTTGCCGCGTAATCGCGCGGCTGGTCGGCATCTGTGTTAGACCGCCTTTATGCCGTTTACGCCTGGCTTTCCGCTACTCATGCCGATCCTGCCGCGATTCCCGCAGCCGCCGCATGATCGCTCGGCCGGTCGGCATCTGTGTTGGACCGCCTTATGCCGTTTCCGCTAGCCTTCCGCTACTCGCGCCGATCCTGTCACGTCTCCCGCAGCCGCCGCATGATCGCTCGGCCGGTCGGCGTCTGCGCCAGTCCGCCTTTGGCCGTTTCGCGGTGCTGCTCGGGCATGGCGGATCCGACCTCGTACATGACTTCGACGACCTCGTCGGAGGGGATGACGCTCCGCACGCCCGAAAGCGCCATGTCGGCGGCCGCCAGCGCGGTCACCGCGCCGAAACCGTTGCGAACGATGCAAGGCACCTCGACGAGACCGCCGACCGGGTCGCAGATCAGGCCGAGCGTGTTTTTCAGCGCAAGCCCGACGGCGTGCACCGCCTGCTCCGGACTGCCGCCGTGCAGTTCGACAGCCGCGCCCGCCGCCATGGCGATCGCCGAGCCGATTTCCGCCTGGCAGCCGCCCTCGGCGCCGCTGACGAATGAGTTGTTGGCGATTACGTACCCGATCGCCCCCGCGCAAAACAACCCGTACACCATCTTTTCGTCATCCCATCCGAACCGTTCCTGGCTGCTGACGAACACGCCGGGAATAATGCCGCACGAGCCCGCCGTCGGCGTCGCCACGATGCGGCCCATCGAGGCGTTGACCTCGGATACCGCGAGCGCGTAAGCCATCGCCGTCGCGGCGACGTCGCCGGCGCACGTCGTCCCCGCTTTTATGCGCGACATGACGCGCTGCGCGTCCAGACCGGTCAATCCGCTGCGGGACGTCGTATTTTCGGTGAGCCCTTTCCTGACGGCCTCTTTCATCACACGGTAGTATGACAACATGTGCGCGAATTCGGTTTCCTCCGGACGTCCCGATTCGGCCGCCTGCTCTTCCAACATCAGCCGTCCGATCGTCCGGTTTTCCCGTCCGCACAGTTCCGCCAGCTCCGCCAATGTCCGAAATCTCATGCGCATCGGCTCCCCGTCACATCGATTTTCCTGATTTCCGACACGTCCGGCAGGGCGCGCAGCGCGGCCAACAGCGCGTCGTGCACGTTCTCGTCGGTCTCGATGACCGACAGCGCCTCTCCGCTGCGACCCTTGCGGTCCACCGACATCGAGACGATATTGACGCCTTCCGCGGACAACAGCCGGGTGACCGCCGCGATGACGCCCGGCACGTCCCTGTGCGACACAAACAGCGCCGGATAGGCGGCGGAACAGCGGACGGCGAACCCGTTCACCCGATGCACCTCGATATTGCCGCCCCCGATCGAGCTCGCCAACACTTCCGCGCGGTGCGGACCGCACTGAAGCCGGATCAACGCCGTATTCGGATGGGGCACCGTGCCGGCTCCCCTCCTGATATTCACCCGCATGCCGACCTCCGCGGCGAACTCCAGCGACCGGGGAATGCGCATATCCTCGGTGCTCCAGTCGAGCAGCCCGGCGACGAGCGCCACGTCCGTGCCGTGGCCGCGGTACGTCTCGGCGAAAGATCCGTACAGCGCGATGTCCGCCTCGGACGGCACGCGGCCGAGCAGCTGTCGGGCCACGCGGCCGATGCGCACGGCTCCCGCCGTGTGCGAACTCGACGGACCGACCATGACCGGACCGATGATCGAAAACACGTCCTTAAACCGCATGGGCATCCTCCTGCACTCAAGACACACACAGCACGCCTCAACACAGACACCGCAACATAGCCCGGCGAGACAAAGCTCACCGCATCACAGCTTGCCTCATCACATCACACCGATACACGCGCGCCGAAGCATCAGATCGAAATTCAGTACACCGCTACACAGCACACCAATACAGCGGCCGCCGAAATACAGGCACCACAACGCATACGGCCGCAACCGGGATGCTGTTTCCCACCATGTTCGCGGCACATCAGAGGCTGTCGATTTCGTGTGGATCACCGTCAGGGGCAACTGTCAGACGCGTCTCAAACGAGCATGGATTCCAAAACATGCATTTTTACATTAAATTTGTACAGATTCTTCAGATTTCAGTGAATGTAGTGCAAATTTGCATTTTATGAGACGGTTTCGGCGTTTCATGCTCGGAATATAATGTATTTTTGCACTCCATCACCCATCCATCTTGTGCCCCATCGATCGGCAGCTTCATGAGATCGGCTATTCGCAATGAAACGACAGCTTCCATCATGCCGCTGCGACCTCATATGCCGCCGCACTACGTGCCGCGCACAATGGGCAACACCCCGCCGGCAGTTACGCTCCGTTTCCGAGCCATTCCGCCAAATGTTCCCGTACAAACTCGTCGTCGTTCAAATGCGGATAGTCCCGATACACGCGATCGATCTCTTCCGCCTGCCCCGGCGACAGCGTCTCGTGCGGATTCAGACACCAGGTGCCCTCAAGCAGCCCCTGCCGGCGCAGCACTTCATGAATGCCGGCGATGCAGCCCGCAAATTGGTGTGCGGGATCGAAGAACGCGGCGTTCGCGTCGGTCACTTCGATGTTGCGCGTATACCATTCCCGCGAGATGCGCTCCTCCGCACGAACCCGCTTGATTTCCTCCAGCAGTTCGACCGCTTTTTTCGTCCATACCGCCCAATGTCCGAGCAGACCGCCGACGATCCGTTTTTCCACCGTCCGTCCGTTGACCGAAAACCGGTACACCGTCAACAAATCGTTGACGATATTGTCGTCGTTGCCGGTGTACAACGCAATGTCGTCGCAGCGCGGAGAGTGGCAGACGGCCCGCACCACGTCGATCGTCTGGTACCGGTTGAACGGTGCGATTTTGATCGCGACGACGCCGGGGATGTCGACGAACTCCCGCCAAAAATCATAGCTGAACACACGCCCGCCGACCGACGGTTGCAAGTAAAATCCGAAAATCGGCATGATCGAAGCGATTTCCCTTGCGCGCTCAAGATGCTGCTCTTCCGTCCAGCCCGCAAGCCCCCCCATGCTGAGCAAACCGGCATCGTAACCGAGACGGACGGCCAGTTCGGCTTCTTTCACCGCCTGCTCCGTCGGCCCGCAAATGCCCGCGATTTTCAGAAACGGCCGGTCCGGCCGCGCCCGCTCCGTTTCTTCCGCGGCCAGCCGCAGAACGGGCTCGTACAGACCGATGCCCGGATCGCGGATTTCAAACTGCGTCGTATGCACGCCGACGGCGATGCCTCCGCTGCCCGCGGCGATATAATACCGGGTCAGCGCGCGTTGGCGCCGTTCGTCCAACCGGCGCGAGGCGTCGAGCGCCAGCGGATGCGCGGGGATGACGAGACCGTCATGCAGCGCTGCGCGCTGCTCCGGTGTCAAGGTTTTGCCCGACTTTGTCATCAGAACTTGCCCTCCCGCTCCTGAAAATGAGTCGGTTTGTTCCAACTGATGCCGCCGTTGCTCACCCATTCCGCGATCCAATCGATCATCTGCATCAGCGTGACGCGGGGATAGCCGAACCGCCGCATCGCTTTGGCGGAATTGCTCAGCAAGGCGGTGTCCGCCTCCTCCCCGACAATGACCGGTTCCACGCCGAACCTCCGGCCGAACTCCTGCGCCGCCCAGCGCAGCGAAATCGTCTCCGGCCCGGTCACGTTGATCACTTCCGGCGGCGTGCTGCAAACCGTGAGCGCCCGCAGCGCGATCGCATTGGCATCCCCCTGCCAAATGCAGTTGACGTGTCCCATCGTCACGTCGATCGGCCGCCGCTCTTTGACCGACCTTGCGATTTCCACCAGCACGCCGTACCGCAGGTCGATGGCGTAGTTCAGGCGGTAGATCGCCATCGGCGTTTGGTTTTTATGCGAGAAATAAGTAAACACCCGTTCGCGGCCGAGACAGGACTGCCCGTATTCCCCGACGGGATCGGGCGGCGTCAATTCCGTCGCGCCTCCGTGTTTGACGGGGGTGAGCGGATACACGTTGCCCGTGGAAAACACGACAATGCGCGAATTTTTGTACTTTTCCGCCACCCGGCCGGGCAAATACGCGTTCATCGCCCAAGTGAAATGTTCGTTTCCGGTCGTGCCGAATTTCGTGCCCGCCAGATAAATCACATTTTTGACGTCGGGCAGCTGCGCCAATTGGCGCTCGTCGAGCAGATCGGCCGCGATCGTGACGACGCCGTCGGCTTCCAGCTGCCGCCTCAGCCTTTCATCCGAAAACCGGGACACGCCGAACACCTTTTTGTCCGTCCCCGCGGCGCGAATGGCGTTGATCGCCAGGCGCGCCATGCTCGGCCCCATTTTGCCGCCGATGCCGAGCAGCATCAGATCGCCGTCCAATTCGGCGAGGTCACGCACGAGTTCCTCGGTCGGTTCCGCCAACCGACGTTCCAGCTGTTCCTCTGTTCTCATGGCCTCGACTCCTTCATCCACATGGTGTTGTCACCTTCATCATACTCCAATCCGCGATTTAAAGACACGACTTTAAAATGTCTTTAATTTGACGGAAGCGCCCAGCTCCCAATCATCGTCGCGTCTCACGGCGGGATTCAGCCTGCATCTTTCCCGCTTCACCGTTCTGACCATTATGGTAAAATGGCAGCACGACCAGCACCAACCGTTCGTCAGTAGAGGGGATGCGGAGATATGAGCAGACATTTTGAATGGACGGCGGATGACCTTCGGGCGATCGTCGTCCGTTTCGGCGCCGATTTTTATGAGAAACTGCGGCGGCACCTGGACATGTGCGCGGAGCAGTGGTCGTTGACCTCGCTGCGCCTGATTCCTTCCTTTTCCGCGAACGTGGTGTTTCGATGCGCATCACCAAAATACGGGCCCGCCGTGCTGAAATTCGGACGCCCCGCGGACATCGCCGCGGAGTTCCATACGCTGCGCCAATACAACGGAAAGCGATTCTGCAGCGTATATGAAGCGGACCTGGAAAACGGCATCCTGCTTGAAGAGGCGGTCAAACCGGGGACCCCTTTGAGGAACGAACCGTCGTTGGACAATAGATTGGCCGTCTTTTGTTCCCTATTTGAGGGACTGCACATCGAAGCGGACGAAGCGGAACGTTTTCCGACCTACACCGGATGGGTGGACAGGATTGCGGAATACATGAGCCGAAGGCGCGACTGCGCGGAACTGGCCCGGCATATGCAAAAAGCGAAAGACATCTGCCTGTCGCTGTCCGCCGTGTATTCCCGGCGGATGCTGCTGCACGGCGATTTCCATCATGACAATATGTTGCTGGCGGAGAATGGAACGTATAAGATCATCGACCCCAAAGGCGTCGTCGGCGACCCGGTGTTTGACGTTCCCCGGTTTGTCCTGAACGAGTTCGATGAAGAGATTACGGAAGAAACCCGTCGGAAAATCAACAAGATCCTCCGCGTCCTGGGACAAAAACTGCGCATCCCGGAAACCGTCCTCAAACGATGCCTTTACGTGGAAACCGCCATGGGCGCCTGCTGGAGCGTGGAAGACGGAGCGTCCCCCGGGGAATATCCGAAATTGATCAAAACCGTCGCGTTTACCGAAGCGATCATGAATGCGTAACGGTTCTTATTGGAAAATGGCAGACCAAGTCCCATTCGGTAAAGCTAACCCTCTTTCTTTTTCCATTCGCTTCCCTTCCTTCCGCATTCGGACAAGGGTACGCAAAAGCCGCCGGAATTTCCGCGTCTCCCGCGGTTTTCCAGCGGCTTTCCGCGCACTTTCCGGGGGCCTTTCCACGCATTTCCACGGTTTCCAGGCAACTTTTCACGGTGGGCAACTTTCCACGGTTTTCAGACGGTTTTCCACGCACTTCCACGGTTTCCCGGCGGCTTTCCATGGACTTTCGGCGGCATTTCGTCGATCTCCCGACAGCGGTTACAGACCACGCCGCATGACGGGGATGGCCTGCCATGCAATTGTCGACCTCTCCCAGTAAACAAATATACCCATTTTAGTTATTTTGTTGTACAATATATGTAATATTATATGACAGGTAGGGGTTTGTATGGGAAGACCTTTCATCGGTGTGCTGCCTTTGTACGATGACGACAAGGAAAGTTACTGGATGCTTCCCGGCTATATGAAAGGCATTGAAGACGCCGGCGGCATTCCGTTCATGCTGCCTTTAACGACGAATGCGGAAGCCATCGCGCAAATCGCCGATCGGTTTGACGGATTTCTCTTTACGGGGGGACATGACATCCATCCCAAAATGTACGGCGAGGACGTGGAAGAAGTGTGCGGAGACATATGCGTCGAGCGGGATGTGATGGAGAACGCCCTGTTCAAACTTGCGGTCAAATTGGACAAACCGGCGTTGGGCATTTGCCGCGGGCTGCAGCTGTTCAACGTCTCGTTGGGCGGCACGCTGTATCAAGATCTTCCGACTTATTTCAAGTCGGAGGTGGTCCACAAACAAAATCCCCCGTATACCGAACCCGTTCATAAGGTGTATGTGGAAAAGGAGACCCCGCTGTACAGTATGGTCGGTGCGGAAGTGCTGCATGTCAACAGCTATCACCACCAGGGAATCAAGACGCTTTCGGATCAGCTCGTTCCCGCCGCGAGAGCCGAGGACGGGCTGGTCGAAGCCGTGATCATGCCGGACAAAACGTTCATCGCGGCCGTGCAGTGGCATCCGGAGTTCAATTACAAAAAGGACGTGCATAACTACCGGTTGTTCGAGGCGTTTGTGAAATCGTGCGAAACCGTAAGGAAATGAAACCGATGATCCAATGTTTTGCCATGTTAACGGTGTCGCCGGTGTCCATTAGCGCCCTCCGCTTTATTGGACACCGGCAACGGCTAAAAATCGGGCTGCCGGCCGCACAACCCCATTCGTTCAACCGCCTTTCCGACGCATTTGCTCGCGAAACTCGGAAGGCTTGCAGCCCATCATTTTGCGGAACACCTGCGAGAAATATTTCGCATCCTGGTACCCGACCATCTGGGAAACCTGAAACACTTTGACGTCGGTATGCTCCAGCATGTAGCACGCCTTGTCGATGCGGAAGCGCGTCAAATATTCCAGAAACGTCATGCCGGTTTCCTGCTTGAACGTGTAACAAAAATGGCTCACGCTGACGCCGGCCGCTTCGGCCGCGTCGTCGATGCCGATATCCCGGTGATATTGATCGGCGATGAAATCTTTCGCCCTCTGGATCGACGCGCGGATTTGCTCTTTCGACCATCCGCCGTCGGTAATTTTTTCGATCCACTCCAGCACTCTGCGCTTCAGGCAAGCCAGCATTTCTTCCGCCGACTCGGAACTGCGCAAACTCGGCAGCAGCCACTCTTCCGGACGATCGGCATCCGGAAGCATGAACTCCAGCTGCCGGCGAATCAGCGCGGACAGCTCCAGATACAGCTGTTCGACGATTTCCCGCGGCAGCGAAGCTTCCCGCACGACTTCTCCCCATTCGTCCAACGCCTTGCCGACACGGTCGCCGTTCAGCACCTTGATGTCGTTCAGCAGCCGGCGTTCCAGCGCCCTCAGCTTTCCGATCGTTCGGTCGTCCGAACGGTGCGCTTCCTCATCGGGAAACCACTGTCCGCCGCCCGAGTAAAACCGGCGCAACAGCGCCCGTTTGGCGCTCTGGTAGCATTCTTCCAGGGAAGGAAGCCCCTCGAACACCCGGCTGATGCCGATGGACACGGTCAATCGCGCATATCGCTGCAGCGCTTCGATCAGCTCCCCGGCGATTTCCTGCTGTTTCCGGCGAGCGGAAGCGGCCCACAGCATGACCCATTCTCCCTGGTGAAACGGGAACACCGCGAGCGCGCCCTCCCGCTCCCCGATTTCCTCGACGATGTTGCGAACGACAAACATCCACAGCCGGTATTCGCCGTCCGACCATTGCGCACGCAGCTGCTCAAACTGATCCAGGCCGATCAGAAACATGAAATAGCGTTTGTCGAGCTCGCTCTGGTCGAGCCATTGCCATTTGCCGCCCGATTCATAGATGCCTTCCATGACCTGCGCGTACATGCGTTCCCGCGCCAGCATCGACAACGTTTGCACCGAGTGGAGCAGCCGGTCCTCTTCCCGCCGGCGTTCGCGCGCGATCCGGATTTCCGCGGCGGCCTTTTGCACCGCCGCCTCGAGCTCCTCATGGTCGATCGGTTTCAGGATGTAGTCGAACGCGCCTTCCCGCAGCCCTTCGCGCGCATACTCGAATTCGCCGTAGCCGCTGATGAGGATGAACACGGTATCGGCGTCCTCCCGTTTGACGCGCCTCATCAATTCCAGCCCGTCAATCGACGGCATGCGGATATCGCTCAGCACCAAATCCGGCATCTCCGCGCGGCACAGCCGCAGCGCCTCTTCGCCGCTGCGCGCTTCCCCGACAATGTCGACGCCGATCGCTTCCCAGTCTACCGCCTGCTTCAGGCTGCGCAGAATGAGCGGTTCATCGTCCACGATCAGCATGCGAATCCGATCGTTTTCCATCGGAAGCACCTCCCCGCTACAATGCGGCGTTTAGTTCCCGGATCGCTTCTTCCGGCGTCATCTGCCCGGTGATCAACAGTGAAGCCGCTTGCAAAAACACCTGGTTCACCTCCGGCGGAAGCATGTTGTCGTAGGGAACGAACATGTGATCCACCTGCTCGGTCAAATCGACCACCTGCGCGTAAATGGCGCCGATCCGGTTTTCGTCATAGGTGACGTTCATCGAAGGAATGCGCATCGCTTCATAGAGCAGCCGCAGCTGCGCTTCCTCGCTGTACAAGATCTCCAGAAACCGAAGCGCCGCCTGTTTCTCCTCCTCGGTCAAATTCGCCGACACGCCGAGACCGAACGTGTAGCCTCCCGCCAACGAGATGCGTTCGTCGTGGGCGCGCCGCTTCGGAAACGGCAGCACGCCGACCGCGTCCCGGAACGACTCCGGCGCGTCGTCATCGTAAAACACGTTGATATCCCAGCTTCCGTTCAAATACATGGCGGCTTGCCCGCCGGTAAACAGGCGGATCGCCCCTTCCGCGTCCAACTGGTTGACGTTTTCGGGAAACGCCTCCATCTGTCCGAGCGCGACCAGATCGGCGAACGCCGCCCGGTATCCGGGATGATCAAAATTCCCTTCGCCGCGGATGATGCGTTGAAACGGCTCCTCCCCCGCGTACATGTCCATGAAATAATGGGCGTAAATGCCGGCCTGCCATCGATCGGCGTTGCCGAGCGCAAACGGAATGTACCCGTTGTCGCGCAAAACGGACACCGCGTGCCGCAGGTCGTCGATCGTCTGCGGAGGACGCAGGGACAACTCGGCAAAAATGTGTTTGTTGTAAAACAGCGGCTCGGCGTTGCCTTCCATCGGCAGTCCATACACGCGTCCGTCAAACGTCCACAGTTGAAGATCCTTGAAGCGTTCGAAGAGCCCCGTCTCTTTCAGCCAGTCGGTCAAATCCAGAAGCCTTTTCGCGCGGACATACGGCTCGATCTCCGCCCCGCCGAACAGCGCCATGATGTCGGGCTGCGTGCCGGTGACCATTTCGGACTTCAGTTTCTGCTCCCGGTGAATCGTCTGGTCCAGCCCTTCAAAATCGATTTTGTACTGCGGATACTGCTCCTCGAACGCTTCGATGAGCTCCGTCACGATGCGCTCGACCGGCAAATTGTATTCCTGCAGCCAGAAATGGCGGAACGTGAGCGTCGCTTTGGCGGCGTCGGCATGCCGCTCCTCTCCCGAGTACACCTGATACCCGTCGGCGATCAGCCAGACGATGGCCGCCAAATACAGCGCAAGCAGCACATACCGGACAGACACGAATCGCGCCGGCTTCATGCCTCTTCGCCCCTTTCGACCGCCGGTTCGAGCAATTTGGGAATGCGGATCTGCACCGTCGTTCCGTGTCCGGGAGCGGAGCAGACGAGCACCCCGTAACGCGGTCCGAACCGGATGCGCAGCCGGTCGTGCACGTTGGCGAGCCCGACGCCGCTGTCGGTTTTTTTCCGGCACGGCAGGCGGTCCAGCTTTTCCAACGTTTCCGCGTCGAATCCCGCCCCGTTGTCGCAAACGCGGATCAGCACGTCCCGGCCCTGGTCGGCGACGCAGACCCGGATCAGCCCCTTCCCGCTCATCGGCTCAATCGCATGGTACAGCGCGTTCTCCACGATCGGCTGGATGATGAGCTTCTGCATCATGACCGGCTTCAAATGCGCGGGCAGTTCGAGCTCGTATTCAAATTTGTCCTCGAACCGGTATTTTTGAATCCGCATGTAATGGCGGACATGTTCCAGTTCCATTTCCAGCGGAATGAGTTCCTTGTTTTCGCTGATGCTGATGCGCAGCAATTTGCCGAGCGACACGACCATGCGCGAAATGTCGCGGTTGCCCTGCAGCACGGCCAGCGAATTGATCGATTCCAGCGAATTGTAAATGAAGTGCGGATTGATCTGGGCGATCAGCGCCTGCATTTCCGCTTCCTTTTTCTGCCGCTGCTCTTTCTCCACTTGGGCGATCAAATCGCGGATTTGCCTCGTCATCCGGTTGAACCCGCGCACGAGCAAATCCGCTTCATCGTCGGACTTGTGGCTCTCCGTCAATTCCTTGAACCGGCCTTCCTCGACCTGGCGAAGCCCCTTGACGGTTTTCAAAATTTTGAACACAAGCCGGGAAATAAACAGTTTTTCAAACAAATATGCCGTCAGAAGCAGAAACATCACAATGGCGACGGCCAAATTCCGCACGAGCTTGACTTCCTGAAACAGCCTGCTTTCCGGCGTCACCGCCATCATCACCCATTCGTTTTGCGTCGTGGACAAATAGGCGATAAAAGACGATTCCTCCGCAAAGGGCCGAATCACATAGTCCTTCTCCCCTTGTGCCTGCAGCGCTTCCCGCACCGACGGCTCCAGCATTTCGCCGACACGCAGGCCGGATTTGCTGTACACGATTTGCCCTTTGCCGTTGACCAGCAAAATCTCTCCGTCCACCGACGCCTCCCAGAACACCTGTTCCAGCAAATCCGCCTTGACGGTGACGAGCAGCGTGCCGATGTCGCGCAGCGTATGAAATTCCTTGATTTTGCGGAGGATGACAATTTCGCCGGCACGGCTGCGGGACCATTCGTTCTCGCCCGGGGCGAGCCATAACGGCCGTCCGTTTCTTTGCACCGCTTTCAAGTACGCGTCGGAGCGGACCAGCTCCTCGTACGAAACGTCCACGCTGGAAAAGTTGGTGCGGTACACCAACCGCTCGTTGTTGTACAGGCTGAACGAGGTCACCTTCGGGTGCGTCATGATATAGCTGTTCAGTTCGCGGGCCTGTTCGTTCGAAATCCACTGCGGAGGCGCTTTCAACAATGCCTGCACCGCGTCCTGCGTAATCGCAAGATCGGTGACCGAATTGATTTCGTTCATCGCATACGCCAGCATCCGGTCCGCGTCGCGCAGCGCCAGGCGAAAATAGGTGGCGGCTTTCTGCTCGATCAGATCGGAAAACGCCAAATAAAACAGCACCCCCATCATGACGACGGGCAGGACGACGAGCAGCAGCATGCCGGTCAAAAATTTCGGACGCAGTCTCATACCGTCCATCCTCTCAAAGGCCGTTTGCGGCGATTGGTTTATAGGTATTTCTTCATTTGCGTCCGCGAATCCTGTTTTCGAAAGATCAGGACTTGATGGAACCGGTCGTGATCCCCGCGATGAACCATCGGCTGAACAACAGAAACACGACCATCAGCGGCAGCGTGGCGAGCAGCGTCGCCGCCATGATCATGCCGTAGTCGACGCCTTCGCGAATGGAGTGCAGCTGGGACAGCGCCAGCTGAATCGTATATTTGGCTTCGTTTTTCAATACGACGAGCGGCCAGAAGAAATCGTTCCACACGTTCAGGAACGTAAAAATGCCGAGGGTGGCGAACGCCGGCAATATGATGGGAACCGCCACGTTCCAGTAGACGCGAAAATGGCTGCAGCCGTCGATGCGCGCCGCCTCGATCAGTTCGCTATGCACCGCGCTGGCGATATATTGCCGCATCCAGAAAATGCCGAACGCGTTCACCATGGACGGAACGATCAGCGCCTTGTAGCTGTCGATCCAGGACAGCTTCGCCATGATGAGATACACCGGCAGCACCGAAAGCTGCTGCGGCACGAGCAGCGTGAACAGGACGAAACCGAACAGGAATTTTTTGCCGGGAAACTGGAACTTGGCAAAGGCGTATCCGCCGAGCGAACAAAAAAACAGCACCGACACGGTCGTCAGTCCGGCGACGACCAGCGAGTTCCACAGCGATTGAAAAAAATCGATGCGCTGAAACGCACGTTCCAAATTTTCGATCAGCCGGGTGCCGGGCACGATTTCCGGAGGCATCCGGAACGCCGCCGTGCGTTCTCTGGAAGCGATCACCGCCATCCAGTAAAAAGGAAAAATCGACACGACCGCGCCCGCGATCATGATCACATAGAAGAAAAAGCCGGTAATCGGGTTGAGCTTTTCCCCCGCCGTACGGGTAGCCGTCATCTTATTGGTCACCTCCGGAACCGCCCGTGCGGTTCGTCACGTATGTGTTGAGCAAGGAAAATATCAGCGTAAACACAAACAGCACGACCGCCGTCGCCGCCGCGGTGCCGAAGAAATTCGTGCGGAAGGCTTCGCTGTACAAATAAATCATCATCGTGATGCCCGGTTTCGGCGTCGTCGCGGTGCCGGATTGGCTGAAATACACATACGGTTCGGTGAACAACTGCATGCCGCCGATGGTGGAAATCAGCACCGTGAAAAAGATAAACGGCTTCATGAGCGGGATGGTGATCTGAAAAAAACGCACCCGCGCGCCCGCCCCGTCGATTTTGGCGGCTTCGTACAATTCCGGCGAAATGCTCTGCAGCCCGGCCAAATAAATGATCATGTTGTACCCGAGCCAGCGCCAAAACACCATGATGGCGATGGCGATTTTCACGCCCCAAAAACCGGCGCGCCAGGACACTTCTTCCACGCCGAAACGCTGCACGAGCCACGTCGCCGCCCCCTCATTGGCGAACAGCACGCTGAAAATCAGGGCGACGGCCACAATCGACGTAATATTGGGCATGAAATAAATGACGCGGAACGCTTGCTTCATGCGCAGCAGCGCCGAATTGAGCACGACGGCGAGCAGCATCGCGCAGGCGAGCTGCGGCACCGTTCCCATCAGGTTGATCAGCAGCGTGTTGCCGAAAGAAGTCCAGAACGTGCCGTCCGTCAAAATAAACTGGAAATTTTTAATGCCGTTAAATTTCATCGGGCCGAGCGCATCCCATTTGAAAAACGACAAGTAAAACGTAAAAACGATCGGATACAATCCGAAGACCGCAAACAGGAGAAAAAACGGGGAAATGAACAAATACCCCGTCAACGCCATTCTTCGCTGCTCGCTGAGTCGAAACAAGCGGCTCTCCTCCTTATGTCGCACTATGCCGGGCTGGTGCGGCCGGTCCGCCTCCGGCCGGCCCACTCCCACCAACACCGTACGGCCTATAATGGCCGACTCCTACCGATCACGTACTGCCAAAAGGGGGGCTCTCCCACCTATGACGTATTGCCAATAGTGGCGAACTCCATTCGATCACGCACTGCCAAAAAGGGTTCTGTCCACCCTTGACGTACCGCCAATCGCAGCCCACTCCTATGCCATTCTGCCAAAAGGGGGCTCTCCCACCTTGACGTACTGCCAATAGAGGCGAACTCCTATCGATCACGTACTACCAAAAAGGGGTCTATCCCACCCTTGACGTACCGCCAGTCGTAGCCCACTCCCTACGCCGTACTTCTAACAGCGGCTCTCTTCCGCCGATGTGTACAGCCCAAAACGCCCCCTCTAGCCGATGGGCACTGCCAAAAGGATGGTCCGGACGTTTTCCGGACCATCCTGGCGGGCGATTAGCGCGCAGCCAATTTTTTGATTTCGTCGACCGCGTTTTTCCATTCGGTTTCGGGATCGGCCTTCAGCTCCAGCACATTGCGCAGCGCCTTCTTCACGTGGCCGTCCGCGGTGTCGTGCAGCGGGCCGTAATACATCGGCTTCACGCGCTCGGCCGCTTTGCCGAAGGCTACGCCGGTCGCCTGGCCGCCGAAATAATCGTCCTTATAGGAAATGAAATCGGGATGGGAGTACAGTTCCGGAATGGACGGGAACAGTCCGCCCACTTGGAACGATTTCAGCTGCTGCTCCTTGTTCAGCAGCCAGGAAGCGAACTGAAACGCTTCTTTCGGATGTTTGCCTTCCTTCGGCAGCGTGACGAACGCCCCGCCCCAGTTGCCCGCGCCTTCCGGCATTTGCGCGATTCTCCATTTGCCGGCCGTATCCGGCGCGTTACCTTTGAAGACGCCGACCATCCACGCCGGAGACAGCGACACGACGAAGCCATCGGTATTCATGTCGTTGTACCATTCCGCGCTCCATATTTCGGATTTGGCAATCCAACCTTCCTGTATGCCCTGCACCGTGATGTCAAACGCTTTTTTCACCTGCGCGTTGGACTCGATGATCAGGGAACCGTCCGCCCTGCTGAAATAAATTTCGCCGTCCGACTGGTCGCGCAGCGCGTTGTACATCAAATCCGTAAGATCCACGAACGGTTTGCCGGTTTTCGCCGTGTAGTCCCGCGCCACCTGCACGAATTTGTCCCAGGTGCTGATCGCCTCGGAGAAGGCGTCCGGATCGGAGGGCAGCCCCGCGGCTTCCGCCAGGTCCGGGCGGTAGAACACGGCCGTCGGACCGATGTCGGTCGGCAGGCCCATCAGGAACGTGCCGTCGGCGTTGGACACCTGTTTCCATTTCCAGTCCAAATACATATCCTTCAAATCGCCGGCGCCAAGGTCGAGCAGATTGTGGAACTTGTCCTCGTGTTCCAGAAATCTGTCGACGAAGGCGATTTCCAGATGGAACAGGTCCGGCGCGCCGGAATTGGCGGACAGCGCCGTCAGCAGACGGTTGTGGTGTTCGGTCTGGTCACCCGTGTTCTGGATCGTGACCTGGATGTTCGGATTCGCTTTGTTCCACTCTTCCGCCAACTCTTCATAATTGTTGTTGCCCAGCGTCCAGAAGGTCAACACAATCGGTTCGCCGGAGCCGCCGTCCCCGGAATTCGATCCTCCGCCATTTCCTCCTCCCGCCCCGCCGGATGCGCTCGTTCTGCCGGTCCCGCCATTCCCGCCGTTGTCGGAATTGCCTCCGTTGCCGCCACCGCAAGCGGCCAGCGCAACCACGAGCATGAGGCCAAGCGCAATGATCCATGCTTTTTTCAACACGTTCTATCCCCTTTCCATGACCAACTTGTTTTTTTCATGTTCAGCATAATCGCAGATGAGGTCGATGTAGAGGGGAGAACCTTCCGAAACAGGGTTGAAATTATTGCGCTCTGCATATACCCGTCGGCGGCACGCAGAAGGCCGCAGGCTTGTCACACTGCGCCCCGACGGATCTGCCGCATCCACCCGACAACCCGGCGCGTTCAACACATCCGATATCCCCGGATTCGCTCGACTTTCCCTGCGTAATGCGCGTTAGCGCACGCTGTTCAATGAAAAAGCCATCCGGATGGATGGCTCGGATGGTTATTCGGATGAATGGTTATTCGGATGGATGGTTATTCGGGAAGGAAGGTTTTTCGGATGAACGGTCATTCCGATGAAAGGCTTCCTGAACGGAAGACTTCGAATAACTTGACAAAAGGTTTTGGAGGGGTGGCGGAGGTTTTCGACGGGTGCTTTCGGCTTCGCCGAACGCGCGTTTACATTTTTTCATCAAACATTAACAGCGCTCTCGCCAGCGCTTCCACGCCGAGCGCCACATTCGCATCGCGTTGGATGCGGTAAATGCACGAACGTTCGCAAACGCAAGCCATCCCCGGATTTCGTCCGGGGATGGCCCAAGCGTTATGATTCCGTCTCCCATTCATCGCCGCACTTGACTTTGCGCGCCCGTTTGTACAGGGCCCCGTCTTTTTTATGGACGTCCGCTTTCCGGATGCCCTGCAACGTGCACAATTCCAACGAGATTTTGCCTTTGTCGGTCAGCGGATGTCGGACGATGCGCGCGTCGGCCCGCCGGCACGGTTCGCGCGTCACGGCGAGATACATGAATTTTTCGTCCTCGTACGGTACGGTTCCGTCTTTCAACTGACGGTGCAGACGGCTTCTCGGCACGCGGCATTTGAAATGGCACCAGTCGTGCGGCGGCATCGGGCACGCGGATGCGTGCGGACACGGAGCCGCGAGGAATGCGCCGAGCTGCAGCAATGCCTGCCGCGCGTTCATCAGCTGCGCATACCCGGCGGGAGTCCCGGGCTCCACGAGCAGAAGCATTTGATCCGCCGCGTTCCACAGTTTTTCGATCACCTTTGCGCGTTCCGCGTCCTGCATTTCATTCAACACGTACGAGGCGATGACCAGGTCGGCTTTGGCCGGGATGTCCTCCGCCGTCAAATCGTGCCGGACCCATTTCGCGGCACGGAGCGGCGGCGGAGCTTCCGCCGTCAAAGTTTGGCCCATCCGCATCATGGCGCCTTCCCGTTCCAAACAAACCAGGCTCTCGATATCGAGCAACGCGTGAGCGGCCCAAGAAGCGGCGCCCGTACCCGCGCCCGCATCCAGCACCGTCGCCGGACGGTGCGGCGTCATGGCCAGCGCATGGGATAATGCGGTGAACACCGCGCCGTAAGTCGCCGGCATGCGCGCGATGGCGTAGGCCGCAGCTTCTTGATGTCGGGTGAGCAGACGCCGGCCTTGGCCGCTTTGCGTGCGGTACCGCACGCTGAGCGATTGCAAATCCCGCTTCAAAGCGGCGTAATCCAGCCCATGGATCTGTTTGTCGATGGCGATTTTGAGTTCGATGGGAAGTTCCATGCCGGTTCCTTTCCGATCTCGTCGTTTTCGATGGTCGCGATACGGTACTATGATACCTTCGCCGGGCGCATCCGGCAACAATGGCGTTGACCTTGTCGTAGATTCCGCCGAGATTCGCAGGCGGACCGCCGTCAATTGCCCCCCGCTCATCGGACATCGCGGGTCGGCGATAAAAGAAAGGCCGACCTGAAGGCGTCAAGCCTTGGCCAGCCTTTGCGGAACGCGGTGGTCTACCGGATCGTCTTCAGCGCGGCGCTCCACTTCACGACCTGATCCAGCATCGCGTTGACCGATTCTTCATGGTGCGGCGCCGGTTTGAACACGCTGAAGTTTTCGAAATCGGTGAACAGCGACAGACCGACTTGCGCCCGCACATCGGCCACCTGCAGTTCTCCCATGATCAACCGCAAGTTTTCCACCGCCCGCGCGCCGTTGAAACTGCCCCAGCCGACAAAACCGGCCGCCTTGTTGTTCCATTCGTGATAAAGAAAATCGATGGCGTTTTTCAACGCGCCGGACGTCGCCCGGTTGTACTCCGGCGTGCAAAAAACGTACCCGTCGAACGAAGCGATCGTTTCCGACCATTTTTTCGTATGATCGTTGGCGTAATTCGGGCCGAGCGAAGGCGGCACCGGTTCGTCGTAGACCGGCAAGTTGAAGTCGGCGAGATCGACGAGTTCATATTCCGCATCGCCGCGCTTTTGGGCGATATCGTACACCCACCGGGCCACTTGATCCGCCACCCGTCCGGGACGGGTGCTGCCGATGATGATGCCGATTTTGACCATGTCGATTGGTTTCCTCCTGTCCTATTTGGCGCTTTTGCATCATCCGTAATATGGCCCGGACTTCCATATTTATACACCCGATTCAACATCCCAATCGATCGATACATCCCACGCAGTTATCGCCGTCGTTACGTTCGTCCGGTTTCCGACGCCAAAAAAGGAAGGAATCCGCAGCGGAGAGAAGCGGCGGAACGGATCACCATAGTCCATGCAGTGATCGCAACACATCTTCAGCCAGCAATTCCACGAACGACTCCTGATGAACTTTCCGGCCAACCTCCACCATTTGCGCACAAAGGTCAGAATCCCAGCTAACCCTCCATTTCTCCAGTCTGGATATCTCGTTGTCATCCAGCTTCGGGCCGGGCAGGGAACGCGCAGCCGACAGGTACGTATCTCCGCCGAAGCGCCAAGGGGTGAATCTGTCCGGAAACAGTTTCGCCAGCGTCATCCCCATGGTCAGCCCCTTCAGGTCAAAATCACCGGAATAAAACAGCCTGCACTCTTCCCCCGAAACTTCCAGACACCGCTGAATCCAGCGAATCGCCGCCGCGCTGGCCGGTCCGCTGGTGCAGAGAAGCGCGAGCGGCGCTTCATCCATCCGGAACGAAAGGGGGATCAAATCCGCAATGGTGGAAAACACCGCCGGGTTTTCCACCGCATAAATCCTTGAGCAGCTGGGAAACCGTTCCGCGGCCTCCACTTGCCGCAGCGACCACACCTTCGGCAGGACAGGCTGTCCCGGTTGCGGCACCAACCAATGGATGATGGAGGACACGTCGTCGTCCAATATGCCGAAACGGCGATACGTTTCCCGCGTCGCCAAAGTGCCGGATCCGGTATCGTCCGTTGCCTCTTCTTCTCCAAAAGCCGAGTCGCCATGATTTTCCCCATGTATTTTCTCCCGCAAAATCGAAAGCAACATCCGTCCGGCAGGCTGGTGGACGTCCAGCGCATGCGCGTCGCCGCTGACCCGCGCCGCCAGAACAGGGAGGCGGATTTCCGGAGAAGCGCCCTGCCGCCCGCCGCCGAACAGGAACTCCAGCGTACGCACGACGATACCGGCGGTCAAGAGGGCCAGATCACGATCCGTGTGAAACAGATCCCTCAACACGCGACAACTGGCCGTTCCTCCGGTTTCCAGATCCGACAGCCATTCATCGACGGCCGGGGAGCGACGGTCACCGGCGGAATTGCGAATGTCCAGCAGGAAACGGCGCCACTCGCCGTCCTGCAACAGCCTCCGTTCGCTGCGAGTCAGAAGCGGCTCGCTTTCCAGCAGGCGATACAGTTCCACGAGCCCGATGGCAAATGCCGACGCCCGCAATTCTTCCTCGAACAAGGCCAGCGGAATCGTCACAGTGTCTCCCGGCCGGACGTTCCATCCGAAAAACGAGCCGATCGCCTCGCTTTCCTCTTCCGTCACGTTTTCCACGACGGCCCGGCCTCCAATGCGGCCCAACGCCTCATACTTTCGCCAGATCGCCCGAAGCATTCTCCGGTAGCCCGGGCGCTGAAAATACGCGACGGCGCGCCGGCCGGCACTTTCCGTCCCGCTCATGAAGCGTCACCTTCGTGCTGCACGTACTCCTTGACACGCCCGTTCCAGCGGTAATGGAACAAGGTGACAAAATCCACATCCTTCGGACGGTAAATCTCATAGATCGCGAGCTGCGGCACCGAGTCGTAACATCCCCACAACACCTGCGAGGTCATGATGTAATCGAAATCCATTTCCGTGAGCAGCTGGAACATGTCGCGCATGTTCTCCTCGTCCACGCCGGCGAACGCTTCATCCAATGAGATCAGCCGCGGCGCGTCCGGATGGGCGTCGGAATACCGCGACCAGGTGGCGGCGAACAGCGGAATATACATGGCCATCGCCTTCTCCCCGCCGCTCAATACGTTGAAACGCGAATCGGTCAGCGGCCGGTACGCCGTCTGCTCTCCTTTGCGGTATTTCAGTTCGAATTGGAACCAGTTGCGGTAATCCAGCACTTCGTACAAATGCTTGCGAAGCGATTCCTTTTCGCTCTGGGCATTCAGCTTGGCGTATCCGATCTGCGAACGGAAATGACGGATCATCGCGTCGATCTCGTCCTCGCGCAGTCGCTGCGAATCCCGCTTCAACAGTTCCACAAGGGAAACGGTATCCATTTGCTGCTCGTTATACGCCGCTTTCGGCAGCCATTCCAGCTTCAGCCGCAGTCCGCTGGACGTATTGCGCTCTTCCATCAGCCGGTTCATCTCCCGGACCCACTGTTCCGCCCGGTGGATGCGCTGCCGGATCGCTTTGCCGACGCTGCGAAGAATGATTTCCTCGTACAGTTCGCGATCTTTTTCGTTGAGCAGCGCGCTTTGCTCCTGTTCGTCCCGGGTCAATTCTTCCGTCAGCATTTGCGGCGTTTGCGGGTGCGCGCGGTCCCGTTTGGAGGTGATGATGATGCGTCCCGTATCTTCCTCGATATCCGACTCCAGAATGTAATCGGTCAGAATGCTCCGCACCTCGTTAAAAAGGTTTAACAAATGGTTTTTGATCGTTTCCGCGTTTTTCCCCTCAAATACGGATTCATACCGCTGCCGAATGCGGGATGCGACGCGCACCGCCCGTTCCCGCTCCGCTTCCGCCGCGTCCGGGCCGATGACGACGCCCGCGCTGGTCCGCATCCCGTCGTCCGCGCCCATTACCGCATCTGTCCCGGGCGAGGTTCCTTCCTTCCCGATCGAGACGTAAATGTCCCGCCATTCCGGTACAAGATTGCGCCGCATTTCCCGATGCCAGCCGTCCAGCGCCCGCTCCAGCGCCCGCAAAAGCGCTTCTTCCTGCTCGCGGTACATTTTCAGGCTCTGATCCGCCCGCGCCGCCGCTTCCCTCGCTTCGTTCAACCGCCTCTGCGCCAGTTTCATTTCGCGTTCCAACCGCTCCCGGTCGTTCTTCAGCGTTTCGATGCGTCGGGACACGTCCGCCAATCCAAGCTCATCCATCAACCGGCGCAGCGCTTCCGCTTTTGCGCGCAATGAACGGCGCCGTTCCTCCAATTCGTCGGTCAGTTGCTCGTCTTCTTCGATAGCGTCCTCGATCGACCGTTTTTCTTCGCGCAGGCGTTCGATTCGTTCCGCCGCCTCGACGCCGCTTCTCCATGCGGCATAGAGCGAGCCGATGACACTTTCGTAATCCCGCGACAACGCAACCGCTTCTTGCAGTTCTTGCTCTCTCTTAAGCCGCGTCCAATCCGCCGTCAGTTCACTAAGCTGCCGCTGCACATCCCGCCAATCGGCCGACTTCGCCTTGAACCGCTCCAGAATCCGGTTTTCCTGTTGCAGTGCCGCCTCCAAATGGGATTGCGCATCTAGCAGCGCCTGCAGAGCCTGTTCCAGCGCGGCGCAGTCCGGAAACGCGGCGGCTTCGGACGTTAGCCGCTGTTCCCGACCGCGCAATTCCTCCAACGATCGCATCAGCTGCGCCGCCTGTTCGGAAAGCAACTCCAACTCATTTCGGAGACGCGCCATCTCCAGCATGCGCGTCCGTTTGCGCGTCTCCTTGCCGATGTATTCCGCCCTCGGTTTGTTCGCGGTCACCCCCGCCAGCGGACCGAGCCGATACGCGCCGGAGCCGGAAATGAACGTCGCAGACAGATTAAATCCGCCCGCCTCGCCATCCTCCGTCCAAAGAAACGTCCTCAGCACCGCGTCGATCGTTTCCGCGTTCAGTCCGCTGTCCTCGGGCGGTGTCGGTCTCAGCACGTCGGCCAGCGTATAGCCGAGCTCGACCGGCTGCGGAACAATCCACGATTCTTCGTGTCCGTCCGCGACCGCGGCGATCCGGCCGTCCGGCGAGATCCACGCGTCCAGCAATCCGGATCGCTCCAGCGCTTCTTCGATCCGCGCCCGGCTGGCGTCATCCACTTCGTCCCGAAAATCGCACACGGCGTACAGGGGGGCTCCGCTGCCGGCCGGGCAGGCGGCGCGCCGCCGCGCTCGCGCCTCGCTGCGCGGCGGCTCCGGTTCGCGATTCGCTTCCCACGTTCGCAACTCCTCCCGAAGCTGCTCCCGTTTCCGCTCCAGTTCCTGCTGTTCATGCTCGATCCTCACGCGCCGGGCGGCCAACTGCTCCCGCCGTTCAGCCTGCGCCTTCAGAAGAGCGGCGCGAATCCCCTCCGTGGATCGAACGTCCATTCCAAAAGCCGTCAGCGCCGCAAACGTTTCCCGCACGTGTTCGTCCCCGAACGGCAGTTCGGACAACGACTCCCGCCACGATACGACAGCCTCGCGCAGCGCATCTTTTCTCGCTTCCAACATCCTTGCGCGTTCGCCGCGTTCCCGTTCCCTCCGATCGCGTTCCTGCCGCGCTTCTCCCAGTTCCGCCTCCAGTTCCTGCACGAGGCGCGCGGTTTCCCGCTCCTCGCGCGCCTTGGCCAGGGCTGCCTGCAGACGCTGGCGGTGTTGCTGCAGATCGCGTTTCCACGGCGCCATCCAGTTGTCGTCATCCGGCTCCCTGCCTTCCCAACGTCCATGATACACCGCATGACCGGAAAACTCGATCTCTTGCGCCAGCGACTCCAGTTCCCGCAGCGCCTCCCGCTGCTCCTCCGCGTATTTGTCGCGGCGGTATTCGGCGTCTTCAAGATCGCGCGCCACGCCGGACATTCGGCTGCGATTCCGGTCCAGCCGCTCGCCTGCCAGCATCAGATGCCGTTCCGCCTCGTTCAGGGCGGCCGTTGCCGCTTCCAGTTCGCGCTGTTTGCCGATGGCTTCGTGTTTTTCCAGAACGTCCAGTTCCGCTTCCGCCTGCTGAATGCCCGATTCCGCGAGGGACACATCGCTTTCGGCCTTCCGCTGCTCTTCTCTCGCCTGTTCCAACTCCCGCTCATACTGCGCGGTCTGACGCTTCTTCTCGCCGTATGCGGCATGCGCCTGCAAGAGCTGCAACGATACGTCGTACAACATGTACTGATTGTAACGGTCGTATACATCCCGAAGCCTGCCGAGCTCTCTGATATGAAGTCGCAGCTCGTCCAGCCGATCCGCAATCTGGTCCATATCTTCCAGCACCTCGGACAACGGCCGCAGTTCGTCTTCGTGCAGCGGCGGCAGCGAACCGTGCAATATTTCGTAGATGGCCGACGGCTTGAAATCTTTGGACAGTTTCGGACTGCGCAGCTGAATCATCAGGTTCAGCAAATCCTGATACGCCTCCACATCCGCAAATCCGAACAGATGTTTGTTGACCAGGTCGCGATAGGAAGTCTGATCGTGCACCACCTGGCCGCCGGCTCCTATGGCCTTTTCCAGCTCCTGTCTGCCGAGCGGTACGCGCACTCGATGCTCCAGCCAATGATTCCTGTCATACAGCCAGAAATTCGTACCGATTCTGCGTCCGTCATCGAGCACGAACCCCCAGAACTGCACCTGGGACGCGCCGCGGCGCGCGCGCAAACCGATGCCGATCGTCTTTGTCACACCCCGGGCGGGCCGGACAAACTCCATCCACAAGTAGCCGGTCACATCCGTTTTGCCGCTGTCCGCCTCTCCAAGCAGATAATACTCGCGATCCGAACGGATCGAGACGGTGCGGGCGTTTGTCGCCGTCCAGCACGAGCGGCAGAAAACTTTGCATCGTCACCGATTTGCCCGAGCCGTTCGCTCCGCGCAAAATGAGCCTTCCGCCCTCCAGTTCAAACACTTCCTCATCGTAATGCCAAAAATTGAGGATGCCGATGCGGCCCAGACGCCAACGCTCGGCCGGCTCGTTCCGCGTCATCCGGTCGACTGCCATTGCCGACTGCCTCCTTGTTTCGCTTTCTTTCTGCTGCCCGTTTCGATCTCCGATACCGTTTTCCTTTCCATGTCCATTCGTCCCCACCAAACCGCTGACCCCGAATCGCTACAATAAATGCCTCGCCTTACCGATCGATTCAGACATGCGCTCCGCGACACTCACTCCGATTCCACTTCCGTGCTGCCATATTCCGCAGTCCATCTCGCAACGACCGGCGAGATGACAAAATGGTTCGCATCCTCCCACCTGCCAAGCTGCCATTCCTCCATGTGCCTTGTGCACTGTTCCGCCAATTCGGCAGAGGACATCTCGCGGAATTCCTTACTCCAGTAGGTCTGATACTGTTCCTGCAATTTCAATAGCAGGCTTTCCAGTTCGGACCGTTCCAGTCGCACCGTACCGTCCGCTTCCGCTTTGCGCGCGTCCTCCCCATGGATCTGCCGGCGCAGTTCACCGGCGAGAAGCAGCACCAGATCGGACACGCCCGCCATGGTCGGGAACAATTCCGCCTCTCCTGTCGGTTCCGGGTGAAAAAACAGGAGCCCTTCGCGGTAACGGCGCCCTTCCCAACCGAGCATGCGCTGCAGATGGTCGATGATCGACCGGCGCTGGGTCAGCACATAAGGCAGCAGTTCCTCATCCCAGTGGCGATCGAGAACGACCGGTTCGAGCAAAAAACGGCGGTAAACGCGATGCCGTCTGCGAATGTTGTCACCGTCCGGCGTATTGGCGTACGAAACCGGATCCGTCAGTTCCTCCATGCTGGAGTAGGAAGTCAAATCCTGCGGAAACCACCGCAGCACGTAACGGACAAGAGAAGAACATTCGTACAGCGCGTTCCTGTCCTCGCTTTGCGCCCAACCGCTCTCGTCGCCATCCACGGCGATCAGCACACCGAGCGCGGTGAGCTTCTTCAACGCGCGCGCCATCGAAAGACGGTGGTGGTACAATTTCCAGTCGGCCTCAAGTCCGGCGGCCGCCATCTGCTCCCGCACTTCCTCCACCATCTCCGACAGCAAAAATTGGTCCATTTCCGTTTTGCCTTCCAAATACCAGAGCACATAGGTGAAAAATACATAATCGCGAACTTCGCGAAATTCCCCGAACCCCATCCACGGCTGCGGGACGGCCGGCGTGCGCTCCAGTTTGGCGAGGGTACGGGTCACGATCAGCGGAAATCCCGCCTGGTCCATAAACCAGTCGCGCAGTTCTTCATAATGATCCTTGATGGCGAAATATAGCTCCGGATCGTCTTCCTTCAAAATCCACGGCCGGTTCAAAAGCGCGTGAACGCACGCCTGTTTGCGTTCCAGCGCCTGCGCCGAAGCGGCCGCGGATTGTTTCCCGCGCCTGGCTCGCGCAAGGGTGGCGCCACCGTTTCCGTTCATGCGTCCACCCCCTCCTCTCCGGCGGCCGCTTCCCGGAACGCAGCATCCGTCAAAGTAAAGACGAACTCATAGTCCGGCAAGTCGAGCTCCCCGTCTTCCGATACCAACATGGTGCGTTGCTCCGTCTTGGCGTTCGTCATCGTAATTTTGACCCCTTCCGGCGTGACAAACGTATGAAGCGGGGCGGAGTTGCAGCGCCCGATCCACTGCAAGAGACGCAGCCGCGTGGCGGACGGAACGACGCCAAGTTCCGATACCTTGAGCCTTCCTCTTTCCACCAGCCACCGGATCGCCTCCCATTCTTCCGCCTGACGCCGGCGGTACGCCTCCCGCTGCCGGCGTTTCCGCTCTTCGTTTTCCGGCACCGGTTCCGTTTCATGCTTGCCCGTGCGTTTGCGGCTGCGCGAGCGCAGCGTGAGCATCGTCGGCACTTCCTCCCACATGGACTGATCGGCTCGGTCCGAATGCCGCAAATCCTCGCCCTGCAAATGCCGCGTCGGAAACAGACCGAACACGAGCCCCGCCAAACGATGCGCATCATCCAGAGACTCGAGCCTGTCGAACCATGCGGCCAAATATTCCAGTTCTTTTCTGCGGCTGACTCCGGAACGTTTGCGCTCCTGGATGCGGATGACGCTGCGCACGATGCGCGCGATCGCCTCTTTCGTCGACCGTTCCAAAAGCGTCAGTTCGGAAGGGGAAGCGCCGTCTCCCAGAAATCAGCGCCGCAGATTTTGCCAACCTTGCCGCAATTCGCCGATCAGAACGTCTTTCGGGGGGACATCTTCCAGACGAGGCTTGTCCAGTTCGGCTTCCGCCACGCGCTCCAGAAACAGGTCGCGCACGCCGTTGGAAATTTGCTCCAGATTCCCTTCAATTTTATATGCGCTCCGCTGCAAAGCCTGAACAAAACTTCGCAAATAATGAGTCAGCCTGTCTTTATACACGAGAAACGATTCCGCGACCATCATCTCTTCGGCTTTGGTCGTCTGCAGGCTGGCGATGTAATCCGCCGCGTTCTCGTGCAGGCGTTTGAACGCATCGTACAGCGTCGTCCACAACTCATGGGCGGATTCCGGAGAGTGTTCCCAAGCCATGCCGCGCACGGCGAACAGCTTCTCGGCGATCAAATCGAACAAGTTCGATTCCAGCGATCCGCCGTAACCGGTCACTCTTTCCAGCGTTTCCAACAGCCGTTCGATCTCGATGGAATACGGGCGCAGCAAGTACTGCATTTTCTTTTTCATATATTCTTCCAGCGTGGCGGCCCGTCCCCCGTCATGTCTGGAGGCGAGATTGCCCCACTGTTCCAGCTGCTCCAGATCCGCCATGCATTGTTCCAGCGTATAATCTGGGAGGACGCCCCAACGCGCTATCCCATCAAACACTTCTTCCGGCTTCATCCAGTATCGGAGACGCTTGTATTCCTGATAAAAAAATCGCATGATGGCGCGATAACGGGACACGTTTTCGGCATTGACATATTTCAATTCGGGAATGCTTCGCAGCGCACGGGATGTCAAAGGCGCATCCATCAGGGCACCCCTTTCCTCCTGATTCTCGTTCTTTTTTCTCCCGAATCTTTTACCTCCGGATTTCCCTATTATATATGACTTTCCGAAGTGCGGCTACAATGGGTCACCCGGACGATTCGCAATCCTTCGACAACCGAATGCGTCACTCGCCCCGCGTGCCTCTGCGCGCAATGCGGCCGATGTTCGGCGCGCCTTCGTATATTCCGGATTTTCCCTCTTGCGCCCAAAACCCGATCAATCCCGAAACTCGATAAATCCGGTTGATTTTCTCCAATTCTTATTTATTATTATATTTGTATTCCCATGAGTTAACTTAGATTTGAATCCCTAAAAGAATGGAGTGGTCAGCTTGTTGTACATGGTCGTATCCGGACTCATTGTCGGCGCATTGCTGGGATTTGTGATGCAGCGGGGACGGTTTTGTCTGACCGGCGGATTTCGCGATATGTACATTGCCAAAAACAACCGGATGTTCTACGCGCTGCTCATCGCGATTGCCGTGCAGAGCATCGGCGTTTATGCGCTGATCGAATTCGGCGCGTTTGCGTATTCGCCGGGCCAATTGTCGCTTTGGGCCACGATCGCCGGCTCCTTCATTTTCGGCGTCGGCATCGTCCTCGCCGGCGGCTGCGCGACGGGAACCTGGTACCGCGCCGGCGAAGGTTTGGTCGGCAGCTGGATCGCGCTCGCCACCTATATGTTGTCCGCCGCCATGATGAAAACCGGGCCGTTGGGCAGTTTCACGACGCAAGTGCGCAGTTATACGATCGGCACCGATTCCATCGCCGATACGTTCGGCGTCAGCACATGGGTGTTTGTCGCGCTGCTCGCGCTGATCGTGGCAGCCATCATGATCCGCGAGTCGAGAAAGCCGCGGCTCAAAGTCGCCCGGCCCAAACCGAAAAAAACCGGTCTTGCGCACCAACTGTTCGAAAGAAGATGGCATCCTTATTTCACCGGCGTCTTGGTCGGGATCGTCGCCATCATCGCCTGGCCGGTCAGCGCGGAAACCGGCCGCGTCTTCGGCCTCGGCATCACGACGCCGTCGGCCAACGTTTTGCAGTTTTTGGTCACCGGGAATGACAGTTTCATCAACTGGGGCGTATTTTTGGTCCTCGGCATTCTGATCGGTTCGTTCATTGCCGCCAAGGGCGGCAATGAGTTCCGCGTGCGCGTGCCGGACGCCACCATCTGCGTGCGCAGCGCGGCCGGCGGGCTCTTGATGGGCTTTGGCGCCAGCATCGGCGGCGGCTGCTCCATCGGCAACGGTTTGGTCATGACGGCCATGATGACCTGGTCCGGTTGGATTGCGCTGTTGTTCATGATTTTGGGCACCTGGACCGCTTCTTACTTCATCTTCGTCCGCCCGTCCAAGCAGCGCGCATCCGTCCAGCCGAAGCCGGCGACGGCCTGACGCCGACCCTTGCGGTCTTGCATCAACCTTCCGGCTTTCGCCCGGTCGAACCGACCCGTTTGCGATCATCACACATCGAATCATGAGCGAGGAGAAATGGACATGAGAAAAACGTTGGAAGCCGTTGGAAAAGTTTGTCCCTTCCCCTTGATTGAAGCCAAAGAGGCAATCCAAACCCTCAACTCCGGCGATGAATTGGAAATTCGCTTCGACTGCACGCAGGCCACGGAATCGATCCCCGTCTGGGCCGCGGAGGAAGGGCACGAGGTCGTGGAATTCGAGCAATTGGACGACGCCGTCTGGACGATTACGCTGAGAAAAAAATAAGCGCATGGCACTGCCGTACCATGCGCTCGATAGGCTTGACCGTGACGACGAGGGCGGCTGTACCGCCCTCGTTTCCTTGTTCCCCGCCTCATGACGTCTTCAAGATAACGACCGATGATCGGCTGACCCCCCGTGCGAACATCCGGTCGGCGTCCGTCCGCGCTTCGGCTATTGGCGCGTGACCGAGATGTGCGGATAGACATTGGGAATCGCCTCCAAATCCGCGAGTGTCAGCGGCTGTAGACTTGCATCCCATGCCTTCAGTTGCTGCGGCGTCGAATATGCCAGCAAGTTGTGGGCGGCATATTCCACCGGCGCGTTGAGGCCGTCGCTCAAATCCCACACTTCATCCGCCGTGTAATCGTTCATCTCGATATGGAACAGCCCGTTGTGAATCAACCGGGCTTCGTAGTTGTCGGCGGTCAGCTGCCTGCCGAAGTTATGGGTGGCGCCGATCCAGAAATGGAGTTCGTCAAAGTCGATCTCCGGAAAATAATGGGCAATGGCGTCGCGCAGATGCTGATTCAGCCTGACGTCCACCGTATATTCCACATCGCCGAACTGCCAGAACAGGAACGGGACGTAGCGGATTTTCGACTCATAAAACGGATGGGCGATCAAATACGGATTGAGCGCCACGCCCATGACGGGCGGACCTTCCGCGGACAGCGCCGCTTCATTTTTCTTGTAGAACGAAAGCATCACGTAGCTGGCGAATTCGTACAAATGCAGCGAATCGATGCCGGCGACGAAATCGATCGCCTGCACGCCGGTGTCCGCCTGTATGGACGCCGTAAAGTTCGTCAATTGCTCCGGCGATACGCCGCTCTCCCAGTCCGCAATCAACCGGTACGACGCTTCCAGCTGAAATTCGCCGAGATCGCGGAATTTCATCGTCAACTGGTCGATATCGTACACCGTTCCGCCTCCCGGGTACATGACGAAAATGTCGCCCGGCTCCACCGTTCCCGGCACAGCGCCGTCGTCCAGCAGTTCCTTGGCCGTGCTTTCTCCGAACGTTCCGCTGCTGCCCATGATGACGACGTGGTCCACGTCGTGATCGTTCAGAAAATCTTTATACGCTTCCGGCAAATCGAGCAGCTTCAGCCAGGCAACCCCGGGCGTCACGGAGCCGTCGTACCCGAGCGTGCTGTATGCGGACAAACCGTGCGCGGCGGAGTAATCGAGAATCGCCTTCAGCTCCTTGACCGAACTCATGGCGGCCAGAAATTGCAACGGCAGCACGGGCGCTTTCATCGCTCTGGACACGTACGGAACCGAGGGCACGCCGGTCGAAATGATGACCGTATCGAACTTGGTCGTCGCGCCGAACTGTTCGTTGTAAAAATCGACGGTCGCCTGAACGGAGCGTTCCAAGAATTCCTGTGTGGCGTATACCGGATTCGGTCCCTCTCCCGGTGCCGACGTCACCCACGAATGCGAAACGGACGCGGACAGCGCCTCCCCCGCCTTCTGCACGGCGTATTCCGCGCTCATGCCGCCGTCCAGCGCGAAGATGTCGAGGCCGTAGTATTGGTGGACGTCGATTTGGTACACGGTCAATTCCGAATCGTCGGTCACGCGGACGAACGTTTGATAATCCGTCCACATCTCCCCGTTGGCGAGCGTATACTTCAAGAAAATGCCGTATGCGCCGTTCGACGCGTCCGGTGGGATATCCCAGGCTTTCATGCCGTTCATTGTCGCAGTCGCGCCCGGCGCGACGATGAAGTTCGCGGCGAGTTCGACTTCCCGCAAATAGTACGGATCGTCAATGCCGTGAACGATCGCCGATACGCCTGCGACCGTCTGCGGAACCGTCGTCTTATTGCGCAAAGCGACATCCAGGTGCACGGAACCGCCGGCCTCATAGGCGCCCCGCTCAGTCGCGACTTCGATCGCAAGCGGCGGAGCCGGCGACATCGCGACCGGATAGCCGTACACTTTTAAATCGCTGATATGCGCGCTCTGATTGGCGGAATTGTACGTGACGTTCACGCGCACGTAGCGGGCGACGGTGCTGACGAAATGATCGTCGCCGCTCTCCGATGCGGGGGTGTCGTCCGACTTTCCCGCGATCGGGTACCAATGGATACCGTCCAGACTGCCGCGAATGTAGTAGTGGTAGTAGCGGGTGCCGTCGACCCAGTTGCGGACGTTGATGCGGTCGATGAAGAATGTTCCCTCCAGGTCGATCTGCACCCAGGTGTTCTGAAAAGCGCCCATATAGGAAGCCCAGTGGCTGTTGTTGCTACCGTCGGCGTCGTTGACCAGCGACGGATCGCTGCCGTCCTCTGTCGACAAGGCCACGGCCGGCTTGTTGAGACTGATGAGGGACGATTGTGCCTGCACCTTGAACATGGGCGCCGTGACGGCAAAGACGAGCAAACCGATGAGGACGACTTTGCCGGCTTGACCGAATGCGGTGATGCGGCCCATCAAAAAAAACCACGCTCCCTTTCGCAGATGCAGCATGTCTCTCCACCGAAAAGTTGCGTCTATGAACAACCTGTTTCGTTCATCACCTCCTTTATTTAAATTAAGCGAATCCCCGGTAAGCTGGGCGCGATACGCCGCGGAGTACCCGTTTGAAGCGTCGACACGCAGATCGTGATTATCGCGAGTCACCGCTTGGTGCAAGGATTGCAGAGTGCAAAACCGCCGATGAACCGCAGGAAGTATCGACGCACAGACCGTGGATATTGCTGATTGCCGCTTGGAACATTGACCGCAGGGCTCGAATAACGCCGATTACCCGCATGGAGCATTCGAAGCGCAGGGCGGGCGGATCACTGACTCGGAGCGTCGACAGGCAGCACTCGGATGCCGGGAAACGCGGCCGCAATTTCCCGCAAATCTTCGACCTGCAGGCATTTCAGCCTCTTGTCGCGGCGCTTCGCTTCCTCGTACGGGACCCCGGAAAGCCGGAGCTTCTCGGCGATCTTCTCGGCCGGCGCGTTCATGCCGTCGGACGGATCCCACACTTCATCGACCGTCGGATCGGCGTGATCAATCTGCCGAATGCCGAGCACGCGCAGCCCCTCCATGACGCGCTCGAGCGCGAAACCGCCGAAATTTCGCGTGGTGTTGACCGTCGCAGGCAAGTCTTCCAGCCTCACTTCCGGAAAGTAATGGCGAATCGCCTCCCGAACCGTCAAGCCGATCCGGCGCTCCACCGCTTCCCCCTGAAAGAATACGAACGGAACCAACCCCTGGGTCGTCTCATAGTGCGGATGCGAGATCAAATACGGATTCAGGACGAGACCTTTGACTGGAGACCCGGCGCCGTCTCCCCGGAGCAGCGATTCGTTTTTCTTATAAAACGCCAGCGTGGCGTACGTCGCCAGATTATACAGTTCCAGGTACGTCTCGGCCGTCACGAAATGCAGCTCGCTCGCGGCCTTCGCTTCGCGAATCGCCGCGCCGAGCGTCTGAATTTGTTCGGGAATGACGCCGCTCTCCCAGTCGGAGATGTTGCGAAACTCCGGCTCCAGCGGGAGTGACGCGAAATCTTTCACCTTTCGGCGCAACTCCCGCTCGTCAAATTCGGTGCCGCCGTACGGATGCAGCACAAAAATGTCGCCGTGCCTTACCCGCTCGGCGTCCGCGCCGGGCCTGAGCAGCTTGCGCGCCCGGTTCTCACCGCCGGTCAATCCGCTGGCGCCCATGAACAAAACCGTGCGCACCCGATGGCGGATCAAAAAATCGCGGTAAGCGGACGGAAGGCTGAGCAGTTTCACCCAGGCGACCGCCATGTCGACCGAGGTGTCGTGCCCCAGCGTGCTGTAGGCTTCGATGCCGTGCCGGCGCGCATGCTCCAGCACAAGCGCAAGCTCCGCCGCGGTATCCACGCTGACGAGAAACTGCAGCGGAAGAATCGGCGCGCGGAACGTCCTCGCCATGTACGCCATCGACGATACGCCGGTCGAGATAAACACCGTATCGTACACCGCATCCGCGCCGAAGTGTTCGTCGTAGAACGCAACGGTAGTCTCGATCGATTTCAGCAAAAA
>Ga0207811_10239_pt1 | contig 36569 bp, 35 predicted proteins | sample CeladaPassaD2F04_FD_187493 | JGI IMG/M metagenome (GOLD analysis project Ga0207811, IMG submission 187493) | Cellulose-adapted microbial communities from the Joint BioEnergy Institute, USA - Passage D2F04 (SPAdes) (version 2) | ecosystem: Engineered > Bioreactor > Continuous culture > Unclassified...
TCGCCCACAATATGCTTAAGAAGGCAGCCATAGACGCCAAAAACCAGGGAGCTAAGCGAAAACAGTCCGCGTAGCTCCCTGGTCTTTTTAAGAATTCCACCTGATTTTTACATATGGGCTGTTCCTATGGTTGTTCCAAAGGTACTTTTGGGACAGCCCCTTCTTTGTTTCAGGGGCAGCGGCATTTGCGCAACGGGGGATGCGCTGCAGGGCGTTGCAAGCGAGGGCGCGTTCATGCGGCTTTCCCCTGCGGATGTCGTGCGTCAGCGCGCGTCCTGCAGGTCAAGGACGCCTTGGTGGATCAAATCGAACAGCTCCTGGAGCTGGTCGTCTTCGATGCAGGAAAACGCGATACGCAGATCGGTGCTGCCGAGCGCGATCGTGCCGACCCCGTATTTGTCCAGCAAATGTTGGCGCAATGTTTCCGCATGGACGGTTTTCAGCTTCAGGCACATGAAATATCCGGAGTTGAACGGATAATATTCCCACACGTCGTCGTATTTGCCGCTGTCCAAAATTTGCTTGGTAATGTTCGCGCGGCGTTTCATGATCTCGAATTTTTGCTTCCGCTGCGCTTCAAAATCCGGAGACTTCAGCGCATGCAGCACGAACGTCTGCGAAGGATGCGGACCGCTGGAAATGGTGGCGCGGATGATGCCGAGCGTCTTTTGCTCCAGCGCGTCCAACAGAGCCTGGCTGTGCGCCCCGTAGGTGATGAAGCCGACGCGCAAGCCCCAGACGTATTCCTCTTTCGTCGCGCCGTCGGCCTTGACCGCCAGAATGCGGGGATGAGCGTCGATGAGACGGCCGAACAGCGATTCGTGCAGCGACTCTTCGAAAAACAGTCCGAAATAGGCGTCGTCCGTCACCGCGACGATGCGCACGCCCGCTTCCGCGCCCGCCTTCAGCGCGTCCACGATGGCGTCCGCCTCCGCGGTGCCGGGCGTGTATCCGGTCGGATTGTTCGGGAAGTTCAGGATCACGATCGCCTTGCCTTTGTCTTTTTGTGCCAGTACGGCTTCTTTCAGCCCTTCGGCGTTGAACTTGCGGTCGGCGTTGTACAGCGGATAGTACACCAAGCGCGCGCTGCGGCGAACGCCGAATGTCAGCTCGTAGTTTTCCCAGTTTTTATCCGGCAGGATGACCGCGTCTCCGGCGTCGGCGAACAGATCGGCGACGATGCTGAGCCCATGGGTCAGCGCATTGGTCACGATCGGCGTGCCGAACGTTTTTCCCCGCATGGAAGGATTTTCGTCCAACAGTTTCCGTCTCCAAATGTCGCGGAGTTCCGGCTTGCCCGCGGGCGGCGCGTACGGGTAAATGTCTTTCGGCGCGTACGCGGACAGCGTGTCCTGAATGACGCGCAGATGCATCGGCTGTCCGTTTTCCATGGCGATGCCGATGGTGGCGTTGTATTTGTTCGCTTTTTTCCCCGCTTCCGCAGACTGGCTGAGGATGCCCTCCTTCGGGAAATAGATGGCTTTGCCGAGATCGGACAGCATCGCGAACACTTCGGGACTTTCCCTTTCGATCGTTTCATTCAGCCGCATGAGCAGTGGATTCATGGAATTTCATCCTTCCTCGTCGATTTCCATAATTGTTCATTATATCAAACGGAGAATGGCGAGTCATCTTCCGGCGGAAGCGTCCGGAGCGGTATCCGTCGCGTCATCCGAACGCCTTCCTCGCGGCCGTACAATTCCGAGCGCCTCGCCCACTCGCACGGGCGAGCCGATCCGCAGCCGGTCCCCGGGTTGGAACATGTCGCTCTCCGTCAGCACGACCACCGTGGAACCGAATTCAAACCACGCCAGTTCATCGCCTTTGTTCAACTGCGGGTTCAGCGGTTCGACGTGCCGGATGCCGCTGACATTCATGGCGCCGACTTTGACGACGGCCACTTCGCCGGATTCGTGGCGTATATAGGTGATCAGCCGTTCGTTGCGGCTGAGCACGCGCCGCAGATGGCGCAGGCCGAAGTCGTTGACCGGGTAGGTTCGGCCGGGGATGCGTTCCGTTTCGACGATGGCGCCGGCGACGGGAGCGTGAATGCGATGGTAATCGCGCGGACTCAAGTACAGTACGATGTAATATCCTCCGGTGTAATTGATGGTGCGCGGGGAATGATTCAACAGTTCGGGGACCGTGTATGTTTGGCCTTTCACGGTAAACGAGCTTCCTTCGCCGATGACGCCGCAGGCGGTGACGATGGCGTCAACCGGGCTGACCAGCGTATTCGGCGCCGGATCGATCGGTCTTGCGCCGGGTTTTAGGCGGCGGGTGAAAAACTCGTTCAAGGAAGCGTACTCGTCAAGCGGCTTTTCCGCCTCGTCCGCGTTGATGCGGTAAGTTTTGCAAAATGCGGCGATCCATCGCCGGCTCCATCCGGACTTGGCGACATGTCCGGCGATCGAGGAAACCCATTTTCGGGAGGACAGTTCACACAAAAGACGCAATACCGGTTTCATGCGGGTTCACTCCTGCCCATGATGCATTGGAAGTTGCAGCGCTATCTTAATAGATTATCTTGACACAGCTCGGGCGGGAAAGCAACCGTTCGACTCCAAGTTCGACTCCAAGGTCCGTCTTGTCGCAATATTGGTTTAACCGCATGGCCGCGAGATTGTGTCTAGCAGCAAGATTCGGTTTGCTGCCAGACGGTTTGACTGCAAGACCGTATCCAGTGCGCAAACGGTAGGCGCGAGACAAGGGGGCGGTGAATATGAGAGGAACCGCATCGTTCATCGGGGCGCCGCAGGAAGCCGAAGCGCCGTTCACTCTATGGGAACGGCGCCCGCGTGAGAGGGAGAGCCGTTCGCATATCCGAGCAGGTGATGGATTTCGGATTTCAGCCGAATCAGCTCGGGATCGGACAGCAGCGCCGGGCGGCGGGGACGGGCAAAGGGAACCTCGATTTCCCTCACGACCTTGGCGGGTTTGGCCGAAAGCACATAGATGCGGTCGGACAAAAACAGCGCCTCCTCGATGCTGTGGGTGACAAACAGCACGGTCCGGCGGTGCTGTTCCCATATTTCCAAGAGCCACCGCTGCATGTCGTATCGCGTCAGCGCGTCCAGCGCCCCGAACGGTTCGTCGAGACACATCAACTCCTGCGGTCCGAGCAAGGCGCGCAAAAACGCGACGCGTTGCTGCATGCCGCCCGACAGTTCGTGCGGGTACGCCTTTTCGTATCCTCCCAGGCCGATCCGGGGCAGCCATTCCCGCGCGGTCCGCCGCGCTTCCCGGAGCGGCGTGCCCGCGACTTCCAAGCCGAGCGCCGCGTTGTCCTCCACGGTTCGCCACGGGAACAGCGTGTTGTGCTGCGGCATATAACTGACGTGGCCGGTGCGGCCGGAGATGTCGACGCCGTCGAGCAGCACGGCGCCGGACGTCGGCGCGATCAGGCCGCCGATGATGTGCAAGAGCGTGCTTTTGCCGCTGCCGGAAGGGCCGATCACGGAAACGAACTCGCCGCGGCTTACATGCAGGGTGAGCCCGTCCAGAACGGCGAGCTTTCGTTTTCCGTTGTCATAGGCCATCGACAGCCGGTCGCAGACGAGCATGCGAACTACTCCTTTCGTCGGTTCCAATGAACCATTCGCTTCTCCAGCAGGCCAATGCCGTAAAAAAACGCCAAGCTAAGCGCGACGATGACGGCGATGGCGGAAAAAATGCGCGCGGTTTCAAAAGAAGCCTGCGACATTTGGATGTACATGCCGAGCCCCCGCTTGGCGCCGAGCCATTCCGACACGACCGCCCCCATCATGCTGTAGGTGGCGGAAACTTTTAACCCCGAAAACAGATGCGGCAGGCAGGAAGGCCATTCGAGCATCCGAAACATCTGCCGCCGGTTGGCGCCGATCATGCGCATGTACTGCATCATCGCCGCGTCCGTGTAGGCAAACCCTTGCAGCGCGGATACGAGCACGGGGAAGAAGCAGACGAGGGAAATGATCAAAATTTTCGGCAGCCAGCCGAAACCGAACCAGACGACGAGCAGCGGCGCGAGGGCGATCATCGGGATGTTTTGCGACAAAATGATCAGCGGGTACACCGCTTCCCGCAGTTTCGGCACCGCATGCAGGGCGACGGCGAGCAGCAGGCCGCAAGCCGTACCGGCGGCGAATCCGCCGACGGCGATTTGCAGGGTGGAAACGGTATGTGTCCACAGCCGCGGATACGTCTCCAACGTTTCGTTCCAAATGTCGGCGGGGGAGGGCAAAAGCCACGGTTCCACCTCGAACACCGCGGTGCATGCCTGCCAAAGCACGAGGGTGAGAAGGACCGCCAACAATGGCGGTCCGGCTTTTTTCCAGGCGGACGGCTTGGTGTGGATGTTTTGTCCGCTCTCGGACGATCGTTTGCTCCGGTTGCTCATTGGTCGTATTTCTCCGTCAGTTTGTCCATGGAAATGCCTTGCGGGTTGTAGGCGATTTTGATTTGCGAGATCACGGACGCGCAGCCCGCGGCGATCATTTCCTCGTTCATTTTGCGCACGATTTCGAGGCATTGCGCAAGATCGCCTTCCATGGTCGTTTCCAGCGGTCCGACGCGATATTTCAATCCGGAATCGATGATGATGCCGATGGCGCGGTCAATGAACGGAATCGTGTCCTCGCCGTTTTTCGTTTTCGGCAAAATTTGAATGCTGACCAGTGCGTTGGCCATGTGGAAATTCCCTCCCCGGCACGTTGGTGATGCTCGTTGCTAAACATGTTGGTTTGATACTTGCCGCACGTTGATTTAGCTCATTGGCTATGCAAGTTGGTTATGCAGCTTGGCTATGCCGCTCGCTATGCGCGTCGGTAATCGTTCTTGGCGTGGCGGTGATGATGGACGCGGCTTCGGCGAGTTATTCCGGCAAAAATTCGTTGGTGAACGCTTCGTCGGCGTTAAACTCGCCTTCCAACAGTCCGTAATTTTTCATCCATTCCGCATAACGGACCCACACTTCCCGCTTTTGCTCGCCCCAGCGCGGCGCATCCGCCTGGTACTGCTCGCTGAGCCATTTCTGGCTTTCTTTCACCAGTTCCTCGTCCAGATCCGGCTCCGCCTCGATCAACATTTGCGCGGCTTCGTCCGGGTTCGCGATGGCGAATTCGTAACCTTGCGATGTGGCGGTCATAAACGCTTTGACGAGATCGGGCTGTTCGTTGATCAGCTGTTCGCTCGTGATGATCACCGGCGTGTAATAATCCAGATCTTCGGACAAGTCCTTGAGATAGATCATGTCGATGTCCATATTGCGCAGCTTGGCTTCGATGCCCGTCCATCCGTAGAAGATCCAGGCAAAGTCGATGTCGCGCTTCACGGCGGTAAAATAGTCGGTCGTGCCGATGTTCAGAAATTCCAGCTTGTTCACGTCGGCGCCGGCCTGTTCCATGACGGATTGGATGACCGCTCGTTCTTCATTGGACCCCCAGCCGCCGTACACTTTGCCCTCGAAGTCTTTCGGCGAACGGATGCCTTTTTCGACGGGTGCCGCAAACCCCGAAGTGTTGTGCTGAATGATGGCGGCGATGGACACGACCGGAATGTTTTTCACGCGTGCCTGGGTGACCTGTTCCTGCACGCTGATGCCGAACTGCGCGCCGTTCGTGGCGACCGGCTGCACCGTGCCCGCTTCGCCCGCCTGAACCAGTTCGACTTCCAATCCCTGTTCGGCGTAATATCCTTTGGCCTGCGCCACATACAGGCCGGTATGGTTCGTGTTCGGCGTCCACTCCAGCAGGACGGTGACTTTCGTTTTTTTCGCGCTTTCTCCGTCCGCGTTGCCGGACGATGGATTTTGGTTCTCGGCGCTGCCGCCGTCGCGACCGCTCTCTCCGCAGCCCGCCAGCACGAGCGCGAACAGCAGCGCGGCGGCGAGCATTCCGGACATGATGCGTCTGTACATGCGACTCCACTCCTCTGATGTGAATTTTGGCTCATTCATCCGGTTCCTTGCCGCAAAATGCGGGCGCCCGAATCGGTCATTTTACGGCGGGAGCCGGAAGTTCGAGACCGCATCGGTTCGGGTTGGTCCTGCGTCTGCAAGTGCCGTCGGCACGCATCGGCGCGTTCGGCGCGGCGGTTCCGCTTGCCGCGGGAGTTTTGCCAAGAGGGAAGGGGCGCCGCCTGTCCGATGCGGCCATGTTCCCGGCATCGGTTCCGGACCGACGCATGCGGATATTTTGCCATAACCCGCCGTGGTTATCCTGCACGGACAAGCCCGGCGCGTGCGGCGACGCAAAAAAGCCTCCCGAACGGGAGGCTTGCAGTGCAAGGCAAACGGCGCAACGATACGTCGCGCGCGATGTCGTTCCCTACGCTGGCATTACCCAGATCAGGTTCAAGGGTCAGTATCTTTCAGGGATACAATCTCAGCCGGCCAATTCCAGCCCCCCCGGAGTATGCGGTTTTCGAATCAACCCTTATTATAGCAAAATCCTTGCGGATGTCCAGCGAGATTCACAGCGAAACTCACGCTAGCCGGCCCGGCGAAACGCCGGACGATCGGCGGCTCCCGCGCATGGCGGCAGACCTGGTCCTGGCTCAGGAAGGGCTTCGGTCAGCGCGCTTCTGCTTGACGCGGAAGACACGGCATCATGCTCAGGGAAGGCCGACGTTCGCCGTTTTCCGTCCGATGTGGCCGTCCCGCCGGCATCCTGCTCAGGAAGGGCTTCGTGTCTGCGGCTTCTGCGCGACGCGGCTGAATCGCTCCGGGTCAGGTCGGGTTTTCGGTCAGCTTCGTGTCCGCAATACGGGCTTTGCGATCGGCGCCGCGAAACAGGCGGGCAAACCGGAACTTGATCCGTTCGATGCGCTCGTAGACGATCGGGACGATCAGCAGCGTGAGCAGGGTGGATGTCGTCAAGCCGCCGATCACCACGACCGCCAGCCCTTTGGAAATGACGGCGCCCTGCGATGCGCCCGCAGCCAGCGGCAGCAGCGTAAACACCGTCGCCGCGGCCGTCATGATGATCGGGCGCAGCCGCTGCATGCCGGCTTCGATCAGCGCGTCGCGCACCGGTTTGCCCACGCGGCGGATTTGCTGCACGCGATCGATGAGCACGATCGCGTTCGTGACCACGATGCCGATCAGCATCAGGAAGCCGATCAGCGAAGTGACGTTCACGCTTTCGCCGGTCACATACAGGCCGAACAGTCCGCCGATGGCGGCCAGCGGCAGCGAGAACAGGATGGCGAACGGAGCGGACGCGTTGCCGAAGGCGACGACCATAATCAAATACACGATCAAGACGGAAGCGATCATGGCGACGAACATTTCGCGGAAACTTTTGTCAATATTGACGGAAATACCGGTCACCTCGCGCTCCACGCCGGCAGGCAGCGACAATTGGTCCAGCGCTTCCGTCACTTTGGCGCTGACGCCGGCGACGTCCGCCGCAACGATCTTCGCGCTGACGCGAACGACCTGGCGCTGCTTTTCGCGCGAAATGCTTGTCGGCGCATCGACCAGGTTCACTTCGGCGATGTCCCGCACCCGCACCGTCCCGGTGATCGGCGACGCCACCGTTAGATTGCCGATGCGTTCGGGCGAGTTTTTGTCTTCCTCGGACAGCTCCACGGACGCGGTGTACCATTTGTCGTCCAACCGGATTTCGCCGAGCGGCTGCACGCCGATCCATTGATGGACGGCGTCGATCACCTGATAGGCGGACAGGCCGTGCTGCGCCGCTTTTTCCTGGTCGACTGACACCTGGATTTCCTGCTTGGTTTCCTCCAGGCTTTCTTTGATATCGGACAGCTCGGCGAACTGTTTCATGCGTTCGCTGACCATGGCGGAAGCCTGTTTCAGCGCATCAAGATCATCGCCGACCAACGTGTAGGAATACGCGTTGCCGGCGTCGCCTTCCGGCGCGATGCTGATGACCTGCCCGTCTACGCTGACGTGTTCCGGCAGCATCGTTTCGAGGCGTTCGCGCGTTTGTTTCAGCACCTGTTTCGCGTCGTTTCCCTCGGAAACGAGCGCCAAAAAGGAAATGCGTTCGGGCGCGGGCTCATCGCTGAAACTGAAACCGACCATCGTTTGCACCAATTCGAACTGGCGACCGCCGTTTTCGTTTTCGGCATTTTGCAGTACGCGTTCTATTTCCTTGGCGGTTCGATCCGTTTCCTCAAGCGGTGTGCCCTTGGGAAGCTCTACATACAGAAGCATATTGCGGTTCGACTCGCTGGCCGGCATAAACGACACCGGCAGCGTAAGAGCGGCGGCCACGGATCCCGCCAGCAATACGACAGCCATCGTCAGGGTCAGCACCCAATGTTTCAACGACCAAACGAGCGTCTTCCGGTAAGCGAGCACGAAGGCGCCGGGACGGCCGTCGTGGTGTTTCAACCGTCTGCTGTTCAACACCATGATTTTGGCCAACACCGGGATGACCGTCAATGCGACCGCCAGCGAGGCGAGCAGCGCGCACACCAGCGTCAGCGCAAACGGCACGAACACTTCGCCGACGATGCCGCTGACGAAGGCGATCGGCACGAACACGCCGACGGTCGTGAAGGTGGACGACGAAATTGCGGACGCGACCTGTTTGACCGCCAGTTTGATGACCGACTCCTTGCGTTCCTGGGCTTTGACCAGCTGCGCATAGATGTTTTCGATGACGACGATGCTGTCGTCGACGACGCGGCCGATGGAAATGACGAGTCCTCCGAGCGTCATAATGTTCAGGGAGATGTCCAGCCAAGACATCATCACGAGGCTCGTCAAAATCGACAGCGGAATCGAAACGATGACGATGAGCGTCATGCGCGTGTTTCTGAGAAACAAAAGGATCATCAGGGACGCCAGCAGCGCGCCGAGAAGCCCTTCTCTCACCATGCCGCTGATCGAGTGTTTGATTTCCTGCGCGTCATCGAACAGCGTGTGCAGCGTGACGCCGATGTCGCGGCCGTTCCAGCGGTCGATCAGTTCGTTGACGGCTTCGGAAAACCGGACCTGGTTCGCCTCTTTCGTTTTGTACAAATGGACGGAGATGGAAGGACGTTCATTCAAGCGGCTGATTTGTTCGGACGACAAGATTTCCTCCACGGAACCGAGTTCGTCCAGGCGAATCAGTCCCATGGGCGTCATCAGTTTCATGGACCGCAACTCCTGCAGCGAATCCAGCGAGCCGGTCACCCGGACCATCCGGGTGCCGCCGTCCGCGGTGATGAAACCGGCCGGGCTGGCCGCCATTGACGCGCGGATGTATTGGGCGACCTGTCCGGGCGTCAGCCCGTGCTCCTGCAGCGCCTCGGCGTCGAGGCGGATCGACACGACGGATTCCCTCGCGCCGACCGCTTCCAAATGATCGATCCCGTCCAGCGCCAGCAAATCCGGTTCGATTTGTTCCTTGTAAATGCGGTTCAATTCCTCTCCGGTCACCGATTCATCCGCTACGATGCTCATGTAGTAGACGGGAATCGTGGAAAACCCTTCTGTGAACACGCGAAGATCCGCGGAGGGCGGAAGGCCGGCGGCGGCCAGCGCGCTTTCCGCGTCGGTTTTGAACTGCTCCGGATTTTGGTCCTGATCGAGTTCAACCACCACTTGGGCGAAATTGTCCGTCGAGTAGGAGACGACATTTCGGACGCCGTCCATGCCGGCAATCGTCTTTTCGATCGGCTTCGTCACCTGATCCAGCACATCGCTCGGAGAAGCGGGATACGTCGCGCTGACAACCAAGTACGGAAACGTGATGTCCGGCATACTTTCCACTCTCAGCGTGGTCGCGGAATATACGCCGCCCAAGATGAGAATTATGGACAAAATCAGGACGGCGGCGCTATTCTTCAGCGATATTTGTGTCAATCGGTTCATTTGCTCACCTTCTATTACATGGATTTACCAATTTCCAATTTAGTGTGTTCCCCGATTCGGCAACACCGTCCGCCGATGGTTTCTCGACCTGGACTTTGGTCGGGCACCGGCACGGTCTGTTGGAGGGGCGTTTCGGCGGCGCGGTGAATCCGCCCTTTCTTGCAAACATGCAATGAGTTATAATAAAATGGAACAATAATTATTGAGAATCAGTGAGAATCAAGTAATAGTCATTTTAATTACCAGTGGAGGTATACGGATGAGCACACAAACGGATTTTGTCATTCGCGGTCTGAAAGCGACCGTTCAGGAAAAGGAAATTTTGAAAGGTGTCGATTTGCATATTCGCGGCGGGGAAGTCCACGCGATTATGGGTCCGAACGGCACCGGCAAGAGCACGCTCGCCTCGGTGCTGATGGGGCATCCCGCCTATGAGGTGACCGAAGGGACCGTCACGTTCAACGGCGAAAACGTGCTGGAGATGGAAATCGATGAACGAGCGAGAGCCGGCATGTTTTTGGCGATGCAGTATCCGAGCGAAATTACCGGCGTGACCAACGCCGATTTTCTGCGCAGCGCCATCAACGCGCGCCGCGGCGAAGGCAATGAAATCTCACTGATCAAATTCATCCGCCAGATGGAGGCGAAGATGCAGGAGCTGGAAATCGATCCGCAGTTCATGCATCGCTATTTGAACGAAGGGTTTTCCGGCGGCGAGAAGAAGCGCAACGAAATTTTGCAGATGAAAATGCTGGAGCCGAAACTGTGCATTCTCGACGAAATCGATTCGGGACTCGATATCGACGCGCTGAAAATCGTCGCCAACGCCGTCAACGACATGCGTTCGGAAGATCGCGCGTTCCTGATCATTACGCACTATCAGCGGCTGCTCAACTACATCAAGCCGGATTTCGTGCACGTCATGATGCAGGGCCGCATCGTCAAATCCGGCGGTCCGGAACTGGCGCAAAAACTGGAAAACGAAGGGTACGACTGGATCAAAGAGGAGCTCGGCATTGAAGACGAAACGGTCGGTCGGGAAGAGGAGTTCAAGATGCCGATGAATACCGCCGGCCCGCGGCTTTCCTGATCACGTCGTGAAGCGGAATTGTTGACTATTCATTGGGAGGAATGGACATGGCAACCGAAACGCTGCTTCCCGCCGACCGGGCTTCCGTGCAGGAAATGTCGCGCCGCATGGGCGAACCCGCGTGGCTGACGGAGCTGCGGCTGGAAGCGTTGGACGCGGCAGCCCGACTGGACTTGCCGAAATTGGAAAAAACGCGCCTTGAGCGCTGGAATATAGATGCCTACGGCCGCTACCAGGAAACGAGCGCCGTCGAATCCGCCGCCGATCTGCCGGCCGAAGCGCTGCGGTACGTGGTGGCGGAGTCGCCGAACAATTTGGTCGTGCAGCGCAACTCCGGCGCCGCCTTCCGGAAGCTGTCGGACGATCTGGCCAAACGCGGCGTCATTTTCACGGATTTCGCCACGGCGGTGCGCGAGCACGAAGATTTGGTGAAGCCGTATTTCATGTCGGTCGTCCGCGCGGACGAACACCGGCTCAGCGCGCTGCACGCGGCGCTGTTCACGGGCGGCGTGTTCCTGTACGTGCCGAAAAACGTCACCGTCGAGGAACCGCTGCAGGCGCTCTTTATTACCGACGACAGCGGCGCGGCGTTCAGCCCGCACATTCTCATCGTCGCGGAATCCGGCAGCTCGGTCACTTATGTGGACAATGTCATTTCCGCCGGCGAAGGCGGTGCGCCGCTCGTGCACAATTCCATTACGGAAATCGTCTGCAAGCCGGGCGCCAGCGTCCGGTATGCCAGCGTGCACCATTTGGGCAGGGAGACGACCGATTTGTCCTGGCGGCGCGCCCGGCTGGACAACGACGCCAGGGTCGAATGGATCATCGGCGAAATGAACGCGGGCGACACCGTATCCGACACGCATACGATTTTGCAGGGCACCGGTTCGTCTTCCGAAGCGAAGGTCATCTGCGTCGGCACCGGCGACCAGAAGCTGAACATTACGACGCGCGCGGTGCATTTCGGCAAAAAATCGCAGAGCGACATGCTGACCCGGGCGGTCATGCGCGACGAAGCGACGGCGATCATCAACGGCATCACCAAGATCGAGAAAGGCGCAACCGACGCGAACGGCGAACAGACCGAGCGCGTGCTGATGCTGTCGCCGCGCGCGCGCGGCGACGCGAATCCGATGCTGTTGATCGACGAGGATGAGGTGAAGGCGGGGCACGCCGCCAGCGTCGGCCAGGTGAACAAGGAACAGGTGTATTATTTGATGTCCCGCGGCATCAGCCGGGAGGACGCGATGAAGCTGATTATCTACGGGTTCCTGGCGCCGATCGTCACGCAAATTCCGATTCAAAGGCTGGAGACGCTGTTGTCCGAAGTGGTGGAACGAAAGCTGGGGCAAAGATCATGATCGACGCAACGGAAATTCGCAAGCAGTTCCCGATTCTCGATCAGCAGGTGAACGGCCATCCGCTCGTTTATCTGGACAACGCGGCCTCTTCCCAGCGGCCGCGGCGGGTCATCGACGCGATCGTCCGCTATTACGAGCGGGATCATGCCAATGTGCACCGCGGCGTGCACACGCTGGGCAACCGGGCGACGGAGGCGTATGAGGGCGCGCGCGAGAAACTCGCCCGCTTTCTGAACGCGGCCTCTCCGGAAGAAATCGTGTTTACGCGCGGAACGACGACGGCGATCAATCTGGTCGCCACGAGCTATGCGCGCAGCGTCTGCCGGGAAGGCGACGAAATCGTCATTACGCCGATGGAGCATCACGCGAACTTGATTCCGTGGCAGCAGGCGGCGAAGGCGACCGGCGCCGTGCTGAAGTACATCCCGTTGGCCGAGGACGGCACGATTCGCCTGGAAGACGCGGAGAAAACGATCACGGACCGCACGAAAATCGTCGCGCTCACGTATGTCTCCAACGTGCTCGGCACCGTCAATCCGGTGAAGCGGATCGCGGAGCTGGCGCATCGGCACGGCGCGAAAGTGCTGGTGGACGGCGCCCAGAGCACGCCGCACATGAAAATCGACGTGCGCGATCTCGGCTGCGATTTTTATGCGCTGTCCGGCCACAAAATGTGTGGGCCGACCGGCATCGGGGCACTCTATGGCAAGAAAGAGCTGCTGGACCGAATGGAACCGGTCGAATACGGCGGAGAGATGATCGACCATGTCGATTGGCACGACGCTTCCTGGAAAGAGGCGCCGTGGAAATTCGAAGGAGGCACGCCGATCATTGCCGGAGCCGTGGGACTCGCGGCGGCCGTCGATTTTCTGGAGGAAATCGGCATGGACGCCATCGCGGAACACGACCGCCGGCTGACCGCCTACGCGTGGAGCCGTTTGTCCGAAATCGAGGGCATCCGGCTGTACGGCCCCCGCGAAGGAAGGATGGGGCTCGTCACCTTCAACCTGGACGACATTCATCCGCATGACGTCGCCACCGCGCTGGACGCGGAAGGCATCGCGGTGCGCGCCGGCCACCACTGCTGCCAGCCGCTGATGCGCTGGCTGAACGTGACGGCGACCGCGAGGGCGAGTTTTTATATGTATAATACCGAAGACGATATCGACCGGTTGGTTGAAGGCTTACTAAAAGCGAAGGAGTTTTTCGGCCATGCAATTGGATGAGCTGTACCGCAGGGTGATCATGGACCACTACAAGCGTCCGCGCAACCGCGGCCGGCTCGACGACGGGGCGGTTTCGGTCGACCTGAACAACCCGACGTGCGGCGACCGCATTTCCCTGCAGCTGGCCGTACGCGACGGCGTCATCGTCGACTCGCGGTTTGAAGGGGAAGGGTGCTCCATCAGCATGGCTTCCGCCTCGATGATGACCGACGCGATCAAGGGAAAGACGCTGGAGGAAGCGGTCGGACTCGCCGGCAAATTTTCCGACATGATGCAGGGCAAACCGGTCGAATTCGAATACGAGGATCTGGAAGCTTTGTCCGGAGTCAACAAATTCCCGGCGCGCATCAAGTGCGCGACGCTGGCCTGGAACGCGCTGCGCAAAGGGGCGCTGCAGCAGGCTCAAAACACGTCTACGGACGAAAAGGAGGTATGAGGCATGGCGAAGAAGATGCCGGAGCTCGGGGAATATCAGTACGGTTTTCGCGATGAAATCAAAGCCGTCTATCAGACCGGCAAAGGGTTGAGCCGGGAAGTGGTGACGGAAATTTCGCGCATGAAGGGCGAGCCGGAATGGATGCTGCAGTTTCGCCTGAAATCGCTGGAACATTTTTTGCGCATGCCGCTGCCGAGATGGGGCGGAAATTTGGACGATCTCGATTTCGACGACATTCAATACTACGTCAAACCTTCCGAAAAACAGGGGAAAACGTGGGAGGAAGTGCCCGCGGAAATCAAGCAGACGTTTGACCGGCTCGGCATTCCCGAGGCGGAGCAAAAGTTTCTCGCCGGCGTGTCGGCGCAGTACGAGTCCGAAGTCGTGTACCACAGCATCCAGAAAGACCTGGCGGATCAGGGCGTCATCTTCATGGACACGGACACGGCGCTGAAGGAGCACCCCGAACTGTTCCGCGAATATTTCGGCACGGTCGTGCCGCCGACGGACAACAAGTTCGCCGCGTTGAACAGCGCGGTCTGGTCGGGCGGAAGCTTCATTTACGTGCCGAAAGGCGTTCGGTGCGAGGTGCCGCTGCAGGCGTATTTCCGCATCAACTCCGAAAACATGGGGCAGTTTGAGCGCACGCTGATCATTTGCGACGAGGACAGCTTCGTGCACTATGTCGAAGGCTGTACTGCGCCGATTTACAGCACGAATTCGCTGCACAGCGCGGTCGTCGAAATCATTTGCAAGAAAAATTCGCGCGTCCGTTACACGACAATCCAGAACTGGGCGCCGAACATTTACAACCTGGTGACGAAGCGCGCGGTCGCCGAGGAAAACGCCACGATGGAATGGGTGGACGGCAACATCGGCTCCAAGCTGACGATGAAATACCCGGCGGTCATTTTGAAAGGACGCGGCGCGAAAGGCAGCGTGCTGTCCATAGCGGTCGCCGGTAAAGGGCAGCATCAGGACGCCGGCGCGAAAATGATCCACCTGGCGCCGGAGACGACGTCGACGATCGTCTCCAAGTCGATCAGCCGCAACGGCGGCAAGGTGACGTACCGCGGTCTCGCGTCGTTCGGCCGCAACGCGCAAGGCTCGAAGGCGAACGTGCAGTGCGACACCTTGATCATGGATAAGGAGTCCACGTCCGACACGATCCCGTACAACGAAATCATGAACGACAATATTACGCTGGAGCACGAGGCGACGGTGTCGAAAGTGTCGGAGGAGCAGCTGTTCTATTTGATGAGCCGCGGCTTGTCGGCGGCGGAAGCGACGCAGATGATCGTCATGGGCTTCATCGAGCCGTTCACCAAGGAACTGCCGATGGAGTACGCCGTCGAGATGAACCGACTCATCAAATTCGAAATGGAAGGCAGCATCGGGTAAGGCTGATTTTACGGGGTTTATCGAGAGGCATAAGGCGCGTTTGACCGCCATTTGCACGCTATTCATTTGCGTAGCGGGCGTACAGGTCAAGCGCGTCTTTTTATTTTTCTTTGAGTCGTGCAGATAAAATCCGGTAGTCAACCGATGAGAACATATGATCCCAAATTTGGTGGAAGGATCGAACCCGCTATGATAGAATCGCCTTGTACGGCGAAAATCGGCTAACAAGGGCGGTCGGCTAGCCTCCGGCAAGGAGGTGATGCCCGTGGATGTGTATCAGGCACTGTCGTTGATGATCGCGTTTGCGACACTCGTAGTGTTGATCATGTCCCATAAACGCAAATAGACCGCCCTCTGGACAAGGTGTGCGGTCTATTTGACCAAACCCGCAGCCGACCGCTCTTGAAGCGGAAGCTGTACAGGAACCGCGGGTGCGCGAACACCTGCGGTTCTTTTCATGTTATGCCCATTATAACGGATTTATGTATGAGAGACAACCGCATGTGTGTGCACGGCTTCTTCATCGAAATGTGGCACTCAACCATTGCTTTTTCATTCCGGCCACTGGAATTGTCGCGGTCATTTCGCTTCAGATTGCCATTCCCCTTGCAGCATACCCGGGTTGTGCATAATTTCCTCCCGTTTACACATCCTTGTAAAAAAAGGAGGGTGCCAAACGATGGAGGATTACAGCCGCGCATGCCGCGTGCTCGGTGTGGCCGAGGGGGCTTCGCGCAAGGAAATCGAAGACCGGTATATGCTGCTGGTGAAAAAATACAAGGGCATTCAGGACGGTGAAACGCCGTCGCCCGGCGAACCGACATTTGCCGTGATCAATGAAGCGTACCGGCAGCTGTGCGGTTTTGCGCCGCTGGAGAAGGACAATTTTCGCGAGCTGAACTGGAAACAAAAACTGCTCTATTTGCGCGAACATTATACGCCCGAAATCACGATGATCGGGATCACGCTATTGGCGCTGGTGTTGATCGCCACGGGCGTTTATCAGCTGCATGAGTGGAACCGGAACGTGCAGGAAATCCAGCGGCATGAGGTGGACATTTCCCGGACGGCCCCCTGAGCGCCGCGAATGAAAAGCATGATCGTAAAATGGCGGGAACGGGATCGTGAAGCGCGGAGGGAATTCGGGCTCTCTAGGGGAGAAATCGGCATCCGCGCTTAGACGCGGGATAGACGCGGCAGAAAAAACGCGATTCGTCAATATTCGTTTTCGACACGAACCCTTCTGAATCGACTCCTTTCGACGAAACCTATGGCAAAAAGTCCCATTTCCCAGTATAATGAGGGTGGATATTGTGACTTTTTATCGAAAAGGAGTACGAAAATTGATCCAAGTTAGCGAGAAAAGACAGCGTCAGTTAACGTACATAGGCATTACCGAGTCGGATCTGGAATTATTGAAAGCGCATGAACCCGTTTTCTCGCAAATTGTCGACCAAGTGGTCGATGAACTGTACGAGTGGATCATGCAGCAGCCGGAATTGAAAGCGATTGTCGAGTCTGCGAGCACGCTGGAACGGCTCAAGGAAACGCAGCGTTGGTATTTCATGTCGCTCGCCGGAGGAATCGTTGACGAAGAATATATCGCCAACCGGATGAAAATCGGCGCCGTGCACGCCCGAATCGGACTGACCACCGAGTGGTATTTGGGCACTTATATGGTCTATCTCAATATTGCCGTCCGGCATTTGCGCGCCGTCGCGCCGGATCGTTGGCCCGATCTCGTGCTGGCGATCGGCAAAATGTTCAACTTCGATTCCCAGCTCGTATTGGAAGCCTATTCGAGCATAGAGGAAGCGAAATTGAGCGAAAGCGCGGATACACGTCAAGCGATGCTGACCTCCGTGACCAAGGCGATCCAGGATTTGGCCTCGATGGTCGCCGAACTGAACGGAAGCACCCAATCGATCGCGCAAGCCGCGGAACAGACGGCGGCTTCCCAGGAAAAGGCGAACGAACTCGTGAGCCAGCTGCGCGCCGGTATTATGGAAATCGACGAATTGGGGGCCGTTATCGGCGAAATTTCCGATCAAACGCATCTGCTCGGACTGAATGCGGCCATCGAAGCCGCGCGCGCCGGAGAATACGGGCGCGGATTTGAAGTGGTGGCCAACGAAGTGCGCAAACTGGCCGCCACCTCCCGCGATTCGCTGGCGGTCGTACGCGAGAAACTGCAGTCGATCAACGAACTGCTTTCCGAAGTGACGCGCGAATCCGGCCGGACGACGGAATATGCAAGGCAGCAGGCGGCCAGTTCGCAGGAATTGGCGGCGTTTGTCGGCATGATCGAACAAATCACCGCCGAATTGGAGAAACTCGCGTAACGGAAGAAATTCACGAATGCAGCGTTGAATAAGAAGCGTTTCCGGACAAGAGGTTCCGGAAGCGCTTCTTTGGCGTGTGCGCCGAATAATTCCCGCCCCCGCGTCCCAACCTAAAGAACGGTGACGGGGAGAAGGCGTCGGTGCCGCACCGGACCGTACCGGCTTCCCGATTCCAAGACCAAAGGATGCGAAAGAGGTGGATTCGGCGTTGCACTTACACAAGCACCGTCTGTTGAAGCGCTTCGGGGCGGCGATGCTGGCGCTGTCCATCGGCGCTTGCGGGCAGCAGCCGACGCCGGGATCGGACATCCTGGACGAACACATCCCGGAAAGCGATCGGCAGCAGGAAGAAGCGCCCCGTTCGTACGGCATCCGCGGCACCCGGCCGGGGGACGCCGCCGTGCCGATGCTGCACGACGGTCGCCGATACTACGTGCCGCTGCAGCAAGTGGCCGAAACGCTCGGATATCAGTATAAGTGGGAAGACGATGGCCGCCGGTTTTCCATGGGCGACAACGACCCGATTTTCGAATTTGATCTGGCCGACGGCAAAGCCGTCAAGGAACAGCGGGAAATTCCGCTTCGGGACGCTCTCGTCTCTTTGAACGGCATGCCCTACCTGCCCTTGTCCGATTTTGAAACACTGTTCGCCGACGAGGCCCGGTTCGAGACGCAGAGCGGCAAGGTCGTTTTTCATGAAAACGCGCGCCACGTTCAACTGTTGTCGAACGAGGCCGGCCGCATCCGTTCGAACGCGCCGGAATTTGCCGACGATCCGGCGGATCCCGCGGGACGCGCCGCAGGCCGGTCGTCGTCCGGACCTTCCGGCCACGTCATGCGCGCGGCATCAAACCGAATCGATATGGACCGCGTCATTGCGGAAGCCAAACGGTATCTCGGCGTGGAATACGAGTTCGGCACGGGACCATATTCGTCCAACAACCGCAAATTCGACTGTTCGACGTTTACGCGCCACGTGTTCGGCAAATTCGGCGTTTCGCTGCCGCGCACGGCCAGGGAGCAGGCGAAGAAAGGGACTACGGTCAGCAGGAACAACCTGCGCAAGGGGGACTTGCTCTATTTTACGGTTCCGGGCAGGTTCAAAGACGATGACACGATCGGCCACGTCGGGATTTACATGGGCGACCGGCAGATGATTCACGCGGCGCCGGCGCCGGAAAACGGGGTGCAGATCACCAGCATCGACAAACCGTATTGGAAAGAGACGTTTGTAACGGCGAAGCGCATCGTGCAGTGAACGCGGCGCGGCTTGCCTCAAACCGGGACGAAGTGCCCGGTTTTTTTGTGTCTTTTGACGAAGGAAGGAAACAATCCTTTCCATCGCCGTGTCCGTAATGATATGCTATTTACATGGAACAGCCACATCAGGCACACCTGCGCGAGGAGGGGTCCCGTTGCCTGTCCAACAACTGCATGTCCTTTTTACCAACGATCTGCACAGCCGGTTCGAATCGATGCCGCGCATTTCCAGCGCGTTTCGCATGATTCGCGGACGTTGCGGACGGGACCGGGTCATCGCGGTCGACGTGGGCGATCACATGGACCGGATGAGGCCGGAGACGGAAGGCACCGCGGGATTGTCCAACATCGAGGTGTTGAATTACATGGAATACGACGTCGCCGTGCCGGGGAACAACGAAGGATTGACGTTCGAACGCGAACTGCTCCACCGGCTTTACGGCAAGGCGGCCGCCTTCTCCACCGTGTGCGGAAATTTGCAGGAGCTCAAGAAGGGGAAGCCGCCGTCGTGGCTGAAACCGTACACCATCGTGGAGCGGAACGGCGTGCGCACGGGTCTGATCGGGCTGACCGCGGCGTTCAACGATTTTTACCATCCGCTCGGATGGCATGCGCTTCCGCCCCTGGAAGCGGCGGAGCAATGGGTGCGCGAACTGCGGCCGCACGTGCACGTGCTGATCGTTCTCTCCCACCTTGGTCTTCCCACGGACGAAACGATGGCGCGCACGATCGAAGGAATCGACTGCATTATCGGTGCGCATACCCATCATTTGCTGAAAGAACCGCTGTTTGTCAACGGGACGATGATTTCCGCGGCCGGCAAGTACGGCGCGTATTTCGGAGAGGCGGTGTTTGAGGTCGACATCGATCGCGGTGAGGTCGTCCGCAAAGATGCGCGCTGCTACGAATCCGCGGATTTTCCGGAGGATGACGGCCTCGCGGCGCTGATTTCCCGCCAGGCGGCCGCCGCCAAAGCATCGTTGAGCGAAAGCGTGGCCGAGCTGGACCGCGATTTGTCCAATTCCTGGTCGCAGGAGTCCGAACTCGGCAATTTGCTCGCTTCCGGGTTGCGGCGCTGGACGGGATCCGATATCGGCATTGTGAACGCGGGCCAGCTGCTGGCGCCGCTGTCCAAGGGCGCCGTCACCCGGGAAACGATATTGGATATTTGTCCGTCGCCGATCAATCCGTGCTTGATGCTGCTGCCGGGCGACGTGCTGCTGCGCACGCTGGAAGAGGCGCTGCTCGACGAGATGATCGAGAAACCGATCATGGGCTTCGGCTTTCGCGGCAAAGTGCTGGGCACGCTGTGCGTGGACGGCTTGGACATCGTCTACGAACGCTCGGCCCCGCCGTATCGCAAAATCCGGCGCGTGCTCGTCGGAGGGGCGCCGTTGAGACCGGAGCGTTGGTACCGGGTCGGCACCATCGACATGTTCACGTTCGGCGTCGGATATCGCGGGTTTCTGGAAGGGAAACAGATCCGGTATTATCTTCCGGAGCTTTTACGGGATGTGCTTGTAAAGCAGCTGCGGGACCGCGAGCAGCTGAAAGCCAGTTCGCGAAAACGGTGGCGGGAGAACTAGTTCCTTCATATTGGTCCGCGCAGCGGAATACAATGAAACAAGCCGAAACAGAGCGCGGATTTGACGGTAGGGATGACGGGGGAATGGCCTGCGGTTTTGATTTTGGATGGGGATCCATGGCGGCCCACGGCGGGAATCGACAGCCGGTCACCGGCGGAGCGGGCCCGACATGGTGCGGCGCTCGATGCCGCCGCCGCTTCCGAAACCGGCTGGACTATTGCTCTTTTTCCGATTCTTCGCTACATTTGACTTATATATATTGTCATTTCAAAGTGAATTGTGACGAATTGCGTTTTCTCTTCATTTGATGACCATGCCTGTCCAGGGCGGGAATGCCGGGCGAAAAGGCCCGGATGCGCGTGCCGGACAGGAATTCCGGTCCGTAATGCCGGTCCTACTGCCGGGCGGGAAACGGGCGAAATGCCGGATACGGAAAATCCAGGAATAAGGCGAGTGGGCAAACGATGAGATTGGTGGCGACGAAAGCGTGCCCTCCCGGGGCAAGGTTGGCGAAGTGCATCTTCAATGAGCAAGGCCTCGTATTGCTCGGTGAGCGGGTCGAATTGACCCAATCGATGCTGGATCGATTAATCAGTCACGGCATTCACTATATTTACATTGAAGATCACCGCACGGACGATATCGTTGTTCCGGACCTGATCACCGATGCCACAAGAAGCCGGGCGATTCAGGAACTGCGCACCCAATTTCGCAAAATCGTCGATGAAAACATCCGTTCCCGCGGCATGGCGTCCATCCAGACCGGCAAGCATCTGAGGAGCCTCATGGAGCTGATTTTGGATGATTTGACACGCAACAAAGACGCCCTGATCATGATTACGAATATGAGCATTACCGATCATTACCTGTTTTCGCATTCGCTGAACGTCAGCATGTATGCGACGCTGCTCGGCATGGCGATGGGCATGTCCAAAGACGAGCTGATGGTGCTCGGTCTCGGCGCGCTTCTGCACGATATCGGCAAGATGCAGCTGCCTTTGGACCTGCTTTACAAGCCGGGGAAATTGACGGATGACGAATTTGCGCTGGTGAAACAGCACGCGGAGATCGGCTTCAAGCTGCTCAAAGACATTCCGAATCTGCCGCTCATTTCCGCCCACTGCGCTTACCAGCATCACGAGCGGGTGGACGGAAGCGGCTATCCGCGCGGGCTGAAGGGCGATGAAATTCACGAATACGCGAAGCTGATCGGCCTGTGCGACGTGTACGACGCGATGACGTCCCACCGCAGCTATCGCAGCGCCCATCTTCCCCACGACGCCATGGAGATGATTTACGCCGTCTCCGGCAAACATTTCGAACAGGAACATATTGAACTGTTCCGTTCCAAAGTGGCCATTTATCCGCTCGGCATGACCGTCAAGCTCAGCACGGGAGAAACCGGCGTCGTGGTCGATCTGAACGCATCCTGCCTGCACCGTCCGGTGGTCCGCGTCCTGGAAGACGAGTTCGGACAGGCACTCAAGGAGCCGTACGAAATCGATTTGTCCAAACGGCTCAGCATCTCGATCGAAGGGATCAGCGAATCCTGAAGACGACAGGTCACGCAAACTTTACTTACGCGAGGTATAAACCATGATCACATCGACTAGCCGCTCGGCGGTTTCACATATATCACCGGTATCACCGGCTTACGATCCGTGGGATCCGATCCATTCGCTGCGCAAGTACGGGCGTCACGTTTTGACGAGCGTCGAGTTTACGGTCACCCATCTGTGCAATATGCGGTGCGAGCACTGCGCGGTCGGCGACACGTTGACCATGACGGAAGGCGAGCTGATTCCGCTGTCGAAGGTGCTGTCCAGGCTCGACAAAGTGGAACATCTGGAAACGATCAGCATTACGGGAGGAGAACCTTCCTATCGGCTGTCCACGATTCGCAATTATATTATTCCGATATTGAAATATGCGCGGGAGCGCGGCGTGAAAACCCAGCTGAACTCCAATTTGACGCTCGATTATGCCCGTTACGAGGAAATTGCGCCGCATCTCGACGTCATGCACATTTCGTTCAACTATGAAAACGCCGATGATTTCCACGCCGTCTGCTTTGCCAAGTCGCCGCATCCGGTCGGCGCCAAGACGGCGATGAAATTGTACGAACAGATGATGGACAACGCTGCGCGCCTGGCCCGCGGCGGATTGTTCGTGTCCGCGGAGTCGATGATCAATTACCGCACGCATCGCAAGCTGGCGGCCATCCATTGCCTGATCGGCGAAATGGGGTGCAGAAGGCACGAGGTGCATCCGATGTACACGAGCGACTTCGCCTCCGGGCTGCCCGTGCTGCCGCTCGGTGAACTGCGGACCGCCATCGGGTCCCTGTTGGACGCGCGCGATCCGAACATCTGGATGCTGTTCGGCACTTTGCCGTTTTTTCACTGCAATCCCGACGAGGAGGACCAGCGCCTTCTGCGCCGTTTGAAGCGGGAACCGAACGTGACGGTGCGAAACGATCCCGACGGCCGCAACCGGCTGAATGTCAATCTGTTTACCGGCGATCTCACCGTCACCGATTTTGCGGACGTGCCGCCGCTCGGCAATCTGCATCGCGACGAGTTCGACGAAGTGTTCGAACGCTGGCGGAGTCATCCGCTCTACGCCAAGACGAACTGCTACTGCCCTTCCGTGGGCTGCTGCGGTCCGAATCTGCTCGTCATGGATACGTGGTATCCGGATACCGACTTTACAGTCCGTCAGGCATGGCCAAGTAGTGGACGCGGAGGGGAACCATGTCGTTCAAATCGATGATTGTCATTGCGCTCGGATTGGTGTTTCTGTACGGGCTTTTTACCGTCGGACTGCCTTTTTTGCTGGCGCTCGTGCTCGTGCTGTTGATCGAGCCGATCAATACGCTGTTCATCCGCCGACTGAAAATGAAACGGATCGTGGCCGCCACCATTTCATCGACTTTGCTGGTGCTGCTTTTTCTCGGATTAATGCTTTTGATCGCCATCAACTTGTTCGCGCAGTTTTCCGTGCTGCTGCAGCATGCGCCCGCGCAAGTGCGCAACATCGCGACGTATCTGCAAACCGTGCTGGCCGAACAGACGGAACGCTGGGCGAGCGAGCTGGGCATCGAAAACGAAGAGCAGCTGAGCCATGCGGTGGAATCGGGAGCGGACGCGCTGTCCAACGCGTTGATCAACTTTGTCAATTTCCTGAGCCGCTGGTTTTTCGATCTGGCTTCCCACATTCCCAATTTGTTCGTCTTTTTTATCGTGTTCGCGGTGGCGGTTTATTTGATCAGCTACAGCCTGCCGAACCTCAAAACCGGTTTTCTTTCGCTGTTTGAGGAACGATCCCGGCCGAAAGTCGATGTCGTGCTGCAAAATTTGCACCGTTCCGTGTTCGGCTTCATCCGCGCGCAGCTGATTTTCAGCACGATCACCTATGCGCTCTCCGCGCTCGGGCTCGTTTTGCTGCGGGTGGATTACGCGTTCGCCCTTGCGCTGGGCATCGTCATTGTCGATATTTTGCCGATTTTGGGTGTCGGCTCGTTTCTCGTGCCCTGGGCGGTGTATGAGCTTGTGACCGGCGACGTGTTTTTGGCCGTCGGGCTGTTCGTTCTGTTTGTCTTCATCACGGTGGTGCGGCGCATCATCGAACCGAAAATTCTCGGCGACCAAATCGGCATCGGTCCGCTGCCCACGCTGATCAGCCTGTATGTGGGGCTGAAGCTGGTCGGCGTGGTCGGGTTGTTCCTCGGACCGATCGTGGTCATCATTTACAAGGCGATGCGAAAAGAAGGGCTGCTCAACATCAAATTCAAGCTGGAATAGCGCGAAAAAGAAGCGATTCCGGCGTTCGGAACAAGAAATGTGTTCCGGACGCCGGTTTTTCTTTTTCGGGGGTTCCGCAAACGCCCAACACCAATGCTGGGCGAACGACATAAGTTGATACAGAAGCCCACACAAGGAGAAAAGCCCGCATAAGGAGGAATTCGTGTTGCAACCCAACCAGTTCAAATCGGCGAGTCTGAATCAGGTGAAATCCTGGCGCAGGACGGTCAGCCCGTTTGATCCCTGCCCGCCGCAGCTGGTCGATACGTTTGTCGTGCCGCCCAATCTGTATTTGGGATTCCAGCCGCCGAACCTGCCGCAGTTCAGTCCGCAGGAAGCGCTGCGCAAAGGCACGCTGTGGCCGATATTGTTCAGCCCCTATGAACCGGGCATCGGGTAAAAAAGACGCATCCATCCGGAAGGAAGGTGAGCAATCATGGACAAAAAAGCGGAGATCGCCCACGATACGGAATATTACCGGCTGCTGCAGGAACTGCAGGAGATCGATTTTGTGCTGGTCGAACTGACGCTGTATTTGGACACCCATCCGAACGACGCGGCCGCGCTCAGGCAGTTCAACGAGTTTGCCATGAAGAAGCATCAGGTTCGCGCGGAGTTTGAACGGCGGTACGGTCCGATGCTGCAGTTCGGAAACAGTTTTTCCGCCTATCCGTGGCAGTGGTGGCAGCCGCCCTGGCCGTGGCAGGTGTAACGACGAGCGGATCGCCGAGGTGCGGCCATGTTCCCGGATGCGCCGGCCATCGCCCGCCGGATCGGAAAAAGGCCGACACCGCGAATTTGGCCTCATCCCGCCGTTTTCGGCACGACGAGCAAACCGGCTGTTTCAACCCGGCTGTTTCCATAAAGTGTCGGCACGCCCGTTGTTTCTCACAAAGTGCCGGCCCGACGGCGCCTGATCGATGCGAAGCAAAGTGCAGTGAGGCATGCGAAGGAAGAAGGAGGAAGGCGAAAGTTCATGTGGATTTATGAAAAAAAGCTGCAGTATCCGGTGCGGGTCAGCAAATGCGACCCGAGAATGGCGAAATATTTGATCGAGCAGTACGGCGGCGCTGACGGAGAATTGTCCGCGGCCCTGCGATATTTGAACCAACGATACTCGATTCCGGACAAAGTGGTCGGACTGTTGACCGATATCGGGACGGAAGAATTCGCGCATCTCGAAATGATCGCGACGATGGTTTATAAACTCACGAAGGATGCGACGCCGGAACAGCTGAAGGAAGCGGGGCTCGGCGATCATTACGCGAACCACGACAAGGCGCTGTTTTATCAAAACGCGTCCGGCGTGCCCTGGGTCGCCGCGTACATTCAGGCCAAAGGCGATCCGATCGCCGACCTGTACGAGGACATCGCCGCCGAAGAAAAAGCGCGCGCCACGTATCAGTGGCTGATCGACATGACCGACGACGTCGACTTGCAGGACAGCCTGAAGTTTTTGCGGGAACGGGAAGTGGTGCACTCGCAGCGGTTCCGCGAAGCGGTGGAAATCCTCAAGGCGGAACAGAACGCGAAAAAGTTTTTCTAGGGGATATCCGTCATCCTTATCGAAGGACACGCGGTTCATGTTGGTCGTTATCGATGAATGGATACAGGGAAATAGACCGGCCCTTTTCCAGTGGTGCGGTCTATTTTCATTTTTCGCAACGAAAATTCCTAGACCTCATCAAACCCCTCAAACCGCTTCAACCCCGCCATTTTCTCCGGAACGCCGCAGGATGCGGCCGCATCGTAAATGGACTCGTGCTCGCGGACCACCGTGTCCGGCATGAGCAGTTCCACCGCGAACTCGTTCGCCTCTCGTTCGATCCGTTCCACCGAGAACATCGTGTTTGCTCTGAGAAACGGTGTATTGGACCGCGGATGCAGCACGGCATGACCCAACTCGTGCGCGCAGACGAATCGCTGCAGCGAATCGTCCAGCTCGGAATTGATATGGATCATCGGCACGCGCCGGTACGTATGAAAATATCCGTATACCGAACCCAGCGGTTCTTTTTGTACACGAATGTTTTTGTGCTCCGCAATCCGATACGGGCAGTTCGTCTTGTATTTTGTTACCAGTTTGGTTACGGTTTTTTTTATTCGCATCGGGCATCGCCTACTCGCGATATTTCTTTGGCGTGAACTTCTGCTTGGCGATTTGTTTGGCCAGCCGCATGGAATTTTCCAGCGAGATGCGCAGAAGTTCCTTGCTTTCTTCGTCCAGCGGTTCGCCGTGAAAGGCCAGCGATTCGTCGCTTTCCAGGTTGTTAAAAATTCGCTCCAAGTCCCTCCCGATATCGCGCTCGTCCTGCGGCGTAAGAGGCGGAAGAGAGTTGGGTTTGGAAATGGGCGGCGACGTATCGTTGGTGCGTCCGAGCAAATAGTCGAGCGGCACTTCAAAAAGATCGGCCAACTGCTGAAGGGTTTCATGAGAAGGTTCTCTTCTTCCCTGCTCATAAAATCCATAAGCGCTCTCCGTGATGCCCAAACGGTTGGCCACATCTTTTTGCTTCCACTTTTTTTGCAGACGCAGCGTCCTTAACCGTTCCGGAAACAATGTCATGATCCCTCACCACTCCAATTATACAACAAAATGTTGGGTGTTGGGAAGATGGCCAACAAAAAGTATTGACACACAACAAAACGTTGGGTATTCTGTAGGCAACAAAACGTTGGGAGGTGTGATCTGTGCCGCATCGTCGGTCGCATCCGAAACCGTGTCCGGAAGGGGGACCGATCGACTGCCGGTTGCATATCGCTGTTTCGTATACGGACGATGAAAGGTTCAACGGATTAATTTCATTTGGAAAGGAATGGGGGCAACAGCATGGACAAATACGAGATTGAGCAAACGCTGCGCGATTATCATTGGATGGTTCGGGAAATCGCGCGGCTGCGGGACATGTTGAGCGACGCGGGGGAAAGGGTGGTGCGAAATTATGAAGGACTGGACATGCCGAAACCGCAGGGGAGACGCTCGGATCCGGTTTCGCTGGAAGCTTCCCGCAGGGAACGGCTTTGGCGGAAACTGCAAAATTATGAACAAAAAGTGAAGTTCGTGCAGGAGCGCATGGACGTCATCGAGGACGAACGCGAAAAAACGGTGCTGGACTGCCTGCTCGACGGCATGAGCCTGCGGTCGATTGCTGAGCATTTGGGGCTGTCGCGCAGACACGTGCAGAACATCAAAGAGCGCATCGTCGAGCAGTTTTGTTCGCGGAAACAATGCGGATGAAGCGAGAGGGCCAAATTTCCTGAAATTCCATTTTTGCACACAATTGGACAAACATAGCACATTCGTGTTAGACTGGGGCCAGGAAGGAACGGGACAGCAAACAGCAGATGGATGCGGCAGGCGAACAATGATCGACAAAGGGCTTCGGGAACAATTCCCGGAGCCCTTTCTGCTGCCCTTTTTCATGGACCGGGGCGATCCCGCGCGGTGACATGCGGTTGAACGCCGCCATGCGGCGAGCCGCGGCTCAATGCCGCCGGTCGGAAGGCACGCACCGGGCACCGCTGCCTTGGAACCGCGCGCCGGACACCGCGTCCCGGGAGCCGCGCGTCGGGACTCTCTGGAGCTGCGCACCGGAGTCGCACATCTGGAGTCTTTTGCCGGGAATCGCGTGCGGCATTGGCGGCAGCGTTACGGAAAAAAAGCCGGAATGGTTTGGGGAGGTGTTGAACATGAGTGGAAACGAATCAAGCAACCGTAAACCCGCCTGAGGCGAGACGGCTGTCCGCATCGTGGATTCGTTCCGAAAGACGCATGTCTCGCTGACAACGTTGTTCCCGTATCCGTCCGGCGGGCGGCAAGCCGCCTGCATCGAGTGATTGGAAGTGAGAGGCAACCTGGAGGTGATGCTCTTGCAAGTCACCATCAACGATGTTCGCCACGCCGTGATCGCCGCGCTGGAAGACGCCTTCCCGGACATTCCGGTGGGCGGAGCGGAGATCAAGCGCAACCTTGCGCCTCCTTGTTTTTGCGTGGAATTGCTGGAGGCAAGTCACACGCAAGAATTGGGCAGGCGATTTGTCCGTTCCCTTCCGTTTGACGTCCAGTATTTCGCCGCGAATCCCGACAGCGAGGCCTTGTATGACGTGGCCGAGCAGCTGACGGGACTGCTGCAGTGGATCGAAGCGGGCGGCCGCATGACGCGCGGGATGGGGATCCGGTTCCAGGTCGTGGAAGATGTGCTGCATTTTTATGTGGAGTATCAAGTACACGTTTGGGCGCCGCAGCCGGAAGTTCCGGCCATGCAGACGCTCGACGTGCGGGAGGGGTTGAAATGAGCAAGAAGAAATCGGGCGCGTCGTTTTCCAAAGAACAGTTTCTGACGTCGGACCATTTTACGCCGATTCAGAAAGACGTGCTTCGCGCGCTGTTGGCCCATGACGGGATGTACACCCTGGAACAGGCGCAGCGGCGGATCGACGACTTCGCGAAGCGAACGGTGACGTAATCCGTTCCGGCACAATGCGGGATGGGACATTGAAACGATCGCGCTTCCGTTTGCGGCAGCGTCCGATCGTTGACCGCTGCACAGGCTCCCGGGCAAACAGCGGAATTGGGATGGAATATTTGGCAGACTTTCGATTTCATATGAAATTTTCATAGTCAAGGAGATGAGGCAAGTGAGTGGAGGACATTGGACCGTGCAAAATAAAGTCCGTCCTGGTGTGTATATCAATTTCAAAAACGAATCCAAGGCGATGGGAACGATCGGGACGCGCGGCATCGTCAGCTTGCCGCTGTCGCTGCCGTGGGGCCCGGCCAAACGGGTGATCGCCGTCGAGGCGGGTTCCGACACGTTCGATTTGTTCGGGTATCCGCTGACGGCTCCGCAGCTGCTTCTCGTGCGCGAGGCGCTGAAGCGGGCGCGCACGCTTCTGGTGTACCGGCTTAACTCCGGCACGCAGGCGTCGGCGGGCATCGGCGATTTGAACGTGACGGCCAAGTACGGCGGAACCCGCGGGAACGACATCAGCATCGTCATTCGGCCAAACATCGACGATACGGACAAAGTGGACGTGATCACGTTGGTGGACGGCCGGGAAGTGGACGCGCAAACCGTCGGCGCGGCGGACGAACTGCAGCCGAATGGCTGGGTGACCTTTTCCGGAAGCGGCGAGTTGACGACGACGGCCGGCACTCCACTCGCGGGCGGCGCGGACGGCACCGTGACGGCGCAAGATTATCTTGATTATTTGGCCGCCATCGAGGTGCACGAGGTGCAGACGATCGGCCTTACCGCCACGGACGCGTCGACGAAGGAAGTGTTCGTGTCGTTTTGCCGCCGGCTGCGGGAGGAAGAAGGCAAAAAGATCCAGGTGGTCATGGAAAATTACCCGACAGCGGATTACGAAGGTGTGATCAGCGTCAAGAACGGCGTGGTGCTGGCGGATGGAACGTCGCTCTCGGCGGCGCAGGCGGTCGCTTGGGTGGCCGGAGCCACGGCCGCGGCGGCGGCAAACCAGACGCTCACGTACGACGCTTACGACGGGGCGGTCGACGTGCTGCCGCGGTATACGAACAGCCAAATCATTGCGGCGCTGGAAGCCGGCGAATTCGTGTTCACCGCCATGGACGGCAGAGCCGTGGTGGAACAGGACATCAACACGCTGCACACGTTCACGCCGGAAAAAGGCAAGGTGTTCCGCAAAAACCGGGTGCTGAGAGTGCTCGACGGGTTGGCCGGCGACTACATGCGGGTGTTCTCGCAGTCGTACATCGGCAAAATGCCGAACAACGCCGACGGCCGCAACTTGTTCAAGTCGGAAATCATCAACATCACGAACCAGTATCAAAACATCGGCGCCGTCCAAAACTTCGATCCGCAGACGGACGTGGAAGTGCTGCCGGGGGCGGATGCGGACGCCGTTGTCGTGAACCAGTGGGTGCAGCCGGTGGACGCGGCCGAAAAATTCTACATCAGCGTCACCGTTCGATAATCACAAGGAGGGATTCAGCATGGCAGTATTCCGGGAAACCGACGCCATCAGCGGCAAACAGGCCAAAGCCTATGCCGTCATCGACGGACAAATGGAAGAATTGTTTTACGCGAAGTCGCTCGAGGCGACGATCGAAAAAAACAAAGTCGACGTTCCGGTGCTGGGAAAAACGAACACGCCGCAGCGGTCGGCAGGATGGAGCGGCAGCGGCACGCTGACCATCTATTATGTGACCTCGAAATTCAGGAAACTGATGTCCGACTACGTGAAAACCGGGCGGGACTTTTGGTTTGATCTGCAGATCACCAACGAAGACCCCGGATCGAGCGCCGGCAGGCAGACGGTCGTATTGCGCAACTGCAATCTGGACAGCGTTTCGGCTGCCCAGTTCGATGCGTCCAGCGACGACATGCTCGAAGAAGAGCTGCCGTTTACGTTCAGCGACTACGATTTGCTGGACGAGTTCAACACCATTTCGGGCGCCTGATGTTCCGGCGCTTCAGGTTGCCGACAACGTTCTTGTCGGGGGCGTCTGATGTTCAGGCGTCTCCGTTTGTCGGCATCGATTTTTGTCGCGGCGTCTGGTGGTCAGACGCCGTTTTCCGTACCAGCGTCATTTTCTATACAAGCGCCATTTTCCATAAATGCGCCATTTTCCATAAAAAGATGGAGGGATAACCCATGAGCAGACTTCAAGATTTCCTCAACGCGCATCCGATTGACGACATGACGGAAGAAGTCGTCGTTTCGCCGCGGTTCAAAGATCAGGACGGCAACATCCTCAAATTCAAAATCAAGGCGATGACCAACCAATCTTTTGACGAACTGAGGAAACGTTATACGAGAACGGGCAAAAAGGGCAAGGTGGAATTCGACGCTTCCGGATTCAACACGGCGATTGTCATTGAGCATACCGTGGAACCGAATTTCAAGGACGCGGCGAGCATTCAGCGGCTTGGCTGCGCCACGCCCGAACAGTATCTTTCCCGGGTGCTGCTGGCCGGGGAGATCGTAACCCTTTCGCAAAAGATTCAGGCGCTCAGCGGATTCGACGTCGACATGGGTGACTTGGTCGAAGAAGCAAAAAACTGATCCTGGAGGGCGAGGCGGAAGCGAATTACGCCTATTACGTCCTCCACAAATTTCACCGGTGGCCGAGCGAATTTTTTGCGCTGCCGCTTCGGGAGCGGGCGTTTGTGATCGCGGCGATCGACGTGCGGATCGAAGCGGAGAAAAAAGCGGCGGCGGAAGCACGTGCAAAAAGGAAACGAAAATGACCCTCCCTGCAAAATGGTGGTGGTATGCATGGAGGGTCTTCCTGAGGAACCGTCTAACATGAACGGATTGAAATGTTTGTTTTGTTCAGTCGAAGGTGGTGATATGAATGGCAACGATTTCCTCGGCGCTTACAATGTTTGGCGATAAAGACGGGCTTTTGGTTCCAAAAGCGGTATTGGTTGATACTAGCAAAATTATCGATTCTAATCAGCAGAATCTCCATGCGACTCAGGAGATGGACAAAAATTATCTGCTGATGAACAATACGATCGGCGAGCAGAATACACTGCTTAAGCTAACAAACGACGCATTGTATTTGGCTGCGGAAAACCAACAGAAGATGAATGACGAGATGGAACAGGGGAAGAAAAAAGCTGAGGGGCTATGGACCAAACTGAAAGGCATAGTAAATGCGAAATCGTTGACCAAAGGTTTAAAGGATGCATTTCGTGCCTCCGATACGTTCATGTCCATGCAGATGCGGCTCGGGTTGATTGTGGATGAAGGACAAACGCCGGACCAACTAAGCGACAAAATCTTTGCCGCGTCTATACGCGCCCGTGGCGACTATGCGGCTATGGCCGCAAACGCAAGCAACCTGGGAATGCTCGCCGGCGACACGTTTTCCGGAACCGATGAGATCGTTGCATTTACGGAGTTGATGCAAAAAGCATTCAAATTAGGCGGCGCCGCCGCCGCAGAGCAGCAGGCCGGGATGGACAAAATCATAGAAGCCATGGCTGCAGGAAAACTGCAAGGCGCCGATTTTCTGACCATCATGGCAAAAGCGCCGATGCTGGCTGACGCCATTGCCGCATTTACCGGAAAGTCAATGGATGAATTAAAGGCAATGGCGGCGGAAGGGGCGATAACAGCCGACATGATTAAAGCAGCACTTTTTACTGCGGCAGATGCAATCAATAACAAATTCGGGGCATTGCCCACGACGTTCGGTGAGGTATGGCAACAATTCAAGGATGTTGCGTTCAAAGCTTTCGAACCTGTTTTTCAACGGCTAAATGAATGGTTGAATTCGCCTCTAGGTACAGCCATTGTCCAGTCGCTGACCTATGCTATTGTTGGAGCCGCACAAGCAGTTGACTGGTTGTTAAACGTGATAGATTCAGTTATTACGGCTGTGCAAACAGGATGGGGAATTATTGAACCCATTTTAGCAGTAATCGGTTCAGCGTTGGCGTTTTGGGCATTGACGCAAATCCCGATGCTAACCCAACAATTATGGAATATGGTAAAGCCGATACTTACTCAGGCGGCGGCATGGCTGTCGGCGAGTTGGCCCATATTGCTCATCGGCGCATTGATTGGATTGTTAATATATGGTCTGTATCGTTGGGGAGACGTGACAGCGGAAATTATCGGTTTTGTCGGTGGACTTTTTGGATTTCTTTTCGCAACGATCTATAATTTGGTTGCGCTGATCTACAACGCGTTTTCACGGTTTGCCGAATTTCTGTCAAATGTGTTTGATCATCCGGTGTATTCGATAAAGAAGCTTTTCGTTGACTTGCTCGACAGCATTTTGCAAATCATCAAGAAAATCGCTTGGGCAATTGACAAATTGCTCGGCACAAATATGGCAAATACCATTTCAGGCTTTCAAGATGATTTGCAAGATTGGCTAGGTGCTGCGCCAGATGGTTATAAGACCACAGATCGAATGGAAATGATGGATTTTGGTGAAGCGATTAGAACTGGGCACGAGATGGGAAAGGATCTTGGAAAATCTGCTTCCGATGGAATTCAAAATCTCGTTGATTCTATGAAAGATAAGCTTGGTTTGCATCATTTATTTGGGGACGATTTGTCAGATCAGTTATTGAAAGATCAGTTTGGAATGTCAGGTTTACCTGGGGAAGACTTAACCGACAAAGATCATATCGACAGTATCAACAAAGTCAACGAAGTCGGCAAGATTCGCGACACCGTGGACATCAGCAGCGAGGATTTGAAAATCATGCGCGAGCTCGCGGAGATGCGACACATACAAAACTTCGTGACGCTTACGCCGACGGTACAGGTGACGACAGGACCCGTCAGCAAAGAGGTCGATGTGGATACGATGATCGCTCACATTGAAACGTTTTTGACCGAACAAATCGCGTCTTCGGCACAAGGGGTGTATGGCTGATGGCAAAACGATACGGCATCTGGCTTTCCTGGAACAACCAGCAGGAAGGGTTTGAGCTTCCGGTTCTGCCGGGCGAAATCGGGGCCAGCCTTCGTGGAGATGGCGCGGAACATGAAGTGTATGGGCTGGGAAAAATCAACGTCATCAAGCACCGCGGGCTGGCGGAGTACACCATCGAGAGCATTTTCCCGGTTGTCTGGTACGATCCCGCAACAGACAGGTATTTTCCGCCTTATGTTACCGCTTCGCGCGTATTGGACAAACCGATAGATTACGTTCGCTTCATTGAAAAATGGTGGGCGACCAACAGGCCGATTCGTTTCATCTATGTCGGCGCGAATGCGTATGTGGATGATCAGGGAAACACCATTTCGTCGGAAATCAACACCCCGGTCAGCATCGAAAGTTTCGAGTGGAAGGAAGTCGCCGGCAGTCCCGGCGACATTTCCTTTTCCTTGAAGCTCAAAGAATACCGGTTTTACGCCGCCAAGCGGGTGGAGGCCGATCCCGCATCCGTGCAAAAGCCCAAGCCGACCCGCCCGGACGAGCGCGTACCGCCGCAAACTTACACATTGGTGGCGGGCGACAGCCTCTGGAAGGTGGCGCAGAAGGTGCTCGGCGACGGAAACCGGTGGCGCGAAATCCAGCAATTGAACGGGATCAGCGACGCGCAGCTTCGGAAACTGCCGGTGGGAATGGTGTTGAAACTGCCCACGGGGGGGCGGTGACGTTGCTTGAAATATTGATTGACAACAAGAACGGCCGTTTATGGAACGTCTCGGAAATCGCGAAAGATCTGACCTGGTCGATGACGCGAGTAGGACGGCCGGCGAGCGCCGATTTCACGCTGATCAACAGCGGTATTTATCAAGATCGAGCGTTTACCGTTCAAAACGGCGACATCGTCCGGATCCGGACGGACAAAGTCAACATATTTTACGGGTACGTATTCAGTGTGACGCAGAACGAGAGTGAAGAACTTCGCATCAAGGCGTACGATCAGATACGGTACCTCTTGAACAAAAACAGCTATGTGTTCAAAAACGTCACCGTCGGCGACGTCATCCGGAGGATTGCGGCGGATTTCCGTTTGAAGGTCGGACGCATTGACGACACCGGGTACCGCATTCCGTCCATGATTGAGGACGGGCAGACGCTGCTTGACATCATCGAGAAGGCCAACACGCTGACCATGTCGGCGACAGGGAAGTTTTTCGTGTTTTTTGACGATTTCGGCGAGCTGTCGCTGCGGGATGTGACCGAGTTTCATGCGGGAATCTATGTCGGAGACGAAAGTCTGATGACCGGATTCGAATACGGCCGCGACATCGATCAGGACACATACAACCTGATCAAGCTGTATCGGGATAACCAGGAAACCGGCAAACGGGAAGTCTACATGATCCAGGACAGCGCCAATATCGACCGGTGGGGGATGCTGCAGCTGTACGAGAGCGTGAACGAAGGACTGAACATCGCGCAGATCAACGAAAAACTGGAACAGTTGGTTTTGCTGAAAAATCGGGAAAAGCGCACGCTCAAGCTGGAGGCGATGGGCGATTTTCGAGTTCGCCCCGGCATGTATTTGCCGATCGTCATCCAGTCGCTCGGTATCAACCAGCCGATGATGGTCGATGAAGTGACGCATCGATTCAACGGAGTCGAACATCAAATGAGTTTGACGTTGAAGGTGATCTAACATGCTGAGTGCGATTAAACAGGCAGCCGTCGAGGCGCTCGAGGCCGGTCAACCGGTCGCCATCTTGTTTGGAACCGTCACAAAAACGAATCCGCTCGAAGTAAACGTGGATCAACGGTTTACGCTCGACGCGGATTTTTTCATTGTAGCGGAGTCATTGACTCCTCTGGAAGTGGATCTCAGCCCCTTCCTTTCCCATTCGGGCGCTGAATCCGGACAAGCGTCGTCGCAGTCCGTCCTGATACGCCGCGGACTGCAGCCGGGAGACAGGGTGATCCTGCTTCGGATGCAGGGTGGTCAAAAATATTTGATTTTCGATAGGGTGGTGAGCGGATGATCCCCACAGGCGGCATTTTGAACACACAAAACAGCGAAACGATCGAGCGGCCTTCTCGCACTTGGCGGCTCGATTTCGAGCGCGGTCGCATGATCGGCATGGTCGACGGGCTGGATGCGGTGCGGCAGGCGGTGGCCAAGATTCTGCAAACTGAACGATTTCGGTATTTGATCTACGATGCGGATTACGGCGTCGAGCTGGCCAATCTGATCGGACGGGATCCGATCTTCGTCCGGTCCGAGCTTCGCCGGAGGATTCGGGAGGCGCTGACGCAGGACGACCGGGTGGAAGACGTGACGGATTTCCGGATGGACATTGCGGGGGATACGGTGACCGTCCGATTTACCGTCGTGTCTACGATCGGCACATTTGATGAGGAGGTGATGGTCCGTGTATGAGACACAGACCTTTGAAGCGATTTTGAAGCGGATGCTGGATCGCGTATCGGACAGCATCGACAAGCGCCCGGGCTCGATCATTTACGACGCGCTGGCGCCGGCCGCCGCGGAACTGGCGCAGATGTATGCGGAGCTGGATATCAATGACCGTTTGTCGTTCGCGGATACCGCCAGCGGCGAATACCTGACCCGGCGGGCTGCGGAGTTTGGTGTCCATCGTCGACCGGCGACCAAGGCTCGGCGGGAAGGCCATTTTTTCGGAGCAAACGATTCTCCTATTGAGATCCCGACAGGCAGCCGTTACAGCATCGAAGGGATTCATTTTGTCGCCGTTTCCCGGATCGGCGCCGGCGTCTATGTGCTCGAATGCGAAACTCCGGGCGTCGTCGGGAATCAGCATTTCGGAAATTTGCTGCCGATCGATTTCGTACCCGGCT
>Ga0207811_10250_pt1 | contig 35648 bp, 28 predicted proteins | sample CeladaPassaD2F04_FD_187493 | JGI IMG/M metagenome (GOLD analysis project Ga0207811, IMG submission 187493) | Cellulose-adapted microbial communities from the Joint BioEnergy Institute, USA - Passage D2F04 (SPAdes) (version 2) | ecosystem: Engineered > Bioreactor > Continuous culture > Unclassified...
TGTCTCCGCCGATGTCCAGCGTGCGCACGATCACCGGTTTGCCCCGCAGCGCTTCCACCGTTTCGCGGTAAGCCGCAAACTGCTCTTCCTCATCCGGCCACGAGGAACGGTCCATAAACAAAAACTCCGTCCGGAACAGCCCGACGCCTTCTCCGCCGTACTCATGCACAAATTGCGCATCCGACGGCCGGCCGATGTTGCACATGAGATCGATGCGCGCACCGTCCGCCGTCACGCCGGGTTTGTCCGCCAGCTCGCGGTCGATTTCGGCATCGCGCAGCATCTCGGCGCGCTTTCCCTCCAGCTTGCGGCGAGTTTGCTCGTCAGGGTTTACAGTCAGCGATCCTTCGTCACCGTCGACGATCACGAAATCTCCGTCGGCCACCTCTTGCAGCAAACCGCTGCATCCGACGACGGCGGGTATGCCCATCGTCCGGGCGAGGATCGAGGAATGGCTCGTGCGGCTGCCGATTTCCGTCGCAAATCCGAGGACAAACCGCTTATCCAGTTGGGAAGTCAGCGACGGCGTCAAGTCGTGCGCCACGATGATAGAGGGTCCCCGCAAATCGGACAGCGGATGGTCCGTATCGCCCTGCAACAGACCGATCAGACGGCTCTCCACATCCTTCAAATCATTGACGCGGTCGCGCAAATAGTCGTCTTCCATCTGCGCAAACATTGCCGCGTACGCGTCGAAGGTCACCGATACCGCCCATTCGGCATTGACGGATTCCTGCTCGATCCGCGAGCACACATCGTCCGAAAGCTGCGGATCCGCCAACACCATCCATTGACCTTCGATAATCCCCGCTTCATTTTCCAACCCTTTCTGGCGCAGATCCTCGACGATCGCCGTAAGCTGCCGCTCCGCCGCTTCCATCGCGGACGAAAAGCGTTCCTTCTCCCGTTCCAACAGGTCGGCGTCCACCGTCCGTTTGATCACTTCGCGCTTCCGCTCCCTGATTCGGAACACCGGTCCAAACGCCACCCCCGGCGAGGAGGCGATGCCCGTCAACACTTTCATTTCGAGTTCACCTTGCCGATCATTTTGGACTGCAGGGCGCGAAGCTCCCAAATCGTGAGCGACTGCGTGTTCTCGACCGCATCATAGGTCAAAATCTCGCCTTTCTTAACCTCCCGCGCCACGACCTGGCTTTGGTGCACCAAACCGATCGGCAGTGCGCCCATTTTCGCCGCTTCTTCCGCCACCATGATTTTTCCGTAGACGGTGTATCCGCCCAAGCCGTCGAGTTTGTCTCCCGGCTTCAAATCTTTTTTGGCCACCGCCACCGTTTCCGCGACATGACCGTGCCAGCCGACGATGGTTTCCTCGCGGTCGAAATACGCCTTGGCGATCAAAATCGGCGTCTCCAGACTCGTCAAATGGTACGGACGGAACAGCACATAGTTCGGTCCGTCACCCATTTTCAAATATTTCATCACATGGTGGACTTCAGGCTGATCCGAAGAAACGATGATAAAAACGCCGGGCGCCACGCCGTTCACATAATCCACGACGCCCTTGCGGTGCAAAATGCCTCCTTCCGATTTCAAACGGTACACCTGCGGCAGTTGCTCCACCGTGGCGGTGGGACCGTGCATCCCCGGAACGTCCGGCACAAAACCGGTGGCATTCGCTACAGCAGTCATTTCGATCATCGTCTTGGTTCCGTCCTGGAAAGAAGCGATCATTTTCGGGTTCGCCCTCACGCTCAAGGCCGCTTCGCGAACCGTATCGGGATTTGCCTCCACATTCAGCGGATTATTCTTGCCTTTGCCGGCCACCACGATGTCGAAACCGAGCGTTTCGGCAAAATGAACCAATTCCATCAGCGCGCCCGGTTCATCGCCTGCGGATCCGGTATAAACGACGCCTGCCGACTTCGCCATCCGCCACAAAAGCTGTCCGACGGTGACGTCGGTTTCCACGTTCAACATGACGATGTGCTTTTGCTGCAAAATCGCTTTGTAGGCAATTTCCGCCCCGACATTCGGAATGCCGGTCGCATCGACGATGACGTCGACTTCCGCGCAGTTCAGCACGACATCCATATCGCTGGTGGCCACCACTTTGTTTTCCCCGACGGCGCGATCCGCGATTTCCACCTTGTCGGTCACAACGACGTCGCTTTCCGGGATACCCGTTTGGAGATACGCATTTTTCGCATTTTCGACTTGAATGTCGGCGCAAGCGACGACGCGCATACCTTTCATGCTTTCGACCTGGGCGACCATTCCCCTTCCCATCTGGCCTGCTCCTATGAGTCCGACACGAATGTAACCGCCGGCTTTGTCCAGTTCTCTGAGTTTAAATGGGATGGCCATGTTGTTTCTCCCCCTTGTCTATCCTCTGACAAACTGTAAGACGTCACCAACCGACGGTACGGGAATTTGATCGGCGCGCACACAGATGCTGCCCGGCATATCCTCGGTCGCTCCGCCGAATTTGACGGATACGTGCCCGAGATCGCGCAGGGCGGAATTGACCTTGTCTCCGACGAAAATGATTTCATAACTTTTGTCGTCGATCATCAGCCGGTCTCCGACCCGCACATCCTCGACAACGCTGCCGCCCTCATGGAGGACGGCAACGTCATGAAGCTCTTTCGGCGCTTTGGCATCGAAAAAGATCAAAATGTTCTCTTTTGCGATGTCTTCCACCATTTCCCCGATTTGTACAACAACAGCTTGAAAAAGTGTTTTCATCCGGTTCCTCTCCCTTTATATAGACAATTAGCTGTACAAACCGAAACTGAACAAATAAGCAATGAGAACGGAAATCGGGCCGGTGATTTGACGGGAAATCAACACCGCCGGCACGCCGACTTCAATCGTCTCCGGCTTCGCTTCGCCAAGCGTCAACCCGACGGGAACGAAATCGCAGCCGACTTGCGGGTTGATGGCGAACAGCGCGGGCAGCGCCATTTGCGGCGGAATGTTTCCGCGGCCGATTTCCACGCCGACCAGCACGCCGACGACCTGGGCAATCACCGCCCCCGGACCGAGCACCGGCGACAAAATCGGAATGGCGCACACGATGGAAATGATCAGCATGCCGATCAGCGATCCGGCCAGCGGAGAGATAAAGTTGGCGATGAAATCCCCGATGCCGGTGTACAGAATGATCCCGATCAACGTGCTGACAAATGCCATGAACGGCAGGATATTGCGGATGACCATATCGATGGTCTCGCGGCCGGCCTGATAAAACACGTTGACCACGCCGCCCATGGCACGGCCGATATTCTCAATGATGTTCGATTTTTGTTTCGGATACACTTCCGCGGCGCGCGCTTTCGCCTCTTGCTTGATTTCGCTCGCGCTTTTGCGCGGCTCCGGCGCCGGCGTCTCCTTTCGCGCAGCCGAAGCGGCCACTTCCGCTTCCCCTTCTTCCAGCACTTGAATGGTGTCGGGCGTTACGCCGGAAACGAAATTGTCTTCACGGATATACGAAGCCAGCGGTCCCGATGGAGACGCGGGCGTAATATCGACGGTAAGAACGCCCATTTTCGGATACACACCGCAGCGGGCCGTACCGCCGCAATCAATGACTACACAAGCCATTTGATCGCTTTCCACGGACGAATTGAAACCGTCTTTGGCTTCCGCTCCGGTCAATTCCGCAATTTTTTGCGCGACAGGGTGAATGCCGCCGCCGGTTACGGATACAATATATTTTTTCTGTTCCGTCGGACGGATGATGAGCGAACCTCCCCAACCGCCGGGACCTTTGGATACGCGAACTGCTTTATAGTTGGACATGGAGCATATGCCTCCCTTCCATCGTGATTAGGCTTGTGCGGACACTGCGCGCGCTTCTTTGCGCTTGAACATGATCGACGTGATCCACTCCGTGACCAGGCCGCGAAGCAAAATGACGATGATGCCGACGATCAGATAGCGCGTGGCCAGCGGTCCGAGCGACAACCCGAGCGTGGTGATCCCGTTGGCAATGCCCAAATAGACGAACAGTTCGCCGGCGTTGGCGTGCGGAAACCAACCGGTAATCGGGTGCACAAAGGAAACGGCCGAATCATAAAACGCGGGTTTCTGGCGCTCCGGCAAAAATTTGCCGAACGTGTAACACATCGGGTTGGTGAGGAAAAATACCGCCAAGATCGGAAACACGGTATACCGCAGCAAAATGAACTTGGTACACTTCTGGGCAAAGCCGTAAATCCGTTCTTCCCCGACAAATTTGATTAAAGCGTTTACAGCAGTGATCAAACAAATCAACGTCGGGATGATGCCGGTGAGCAAGCCGACAAACTGCTCGCCGCCTTTTTGGAATATGCCGATAAAACCTTCCGCAATTTTTACAAGTACATCCATGGGGGGGTCAACCTCCTTTTCATTGAAAGCCCATCATTTTTGATACCGCTTTCAAAACTTTGTCCGTCAAACTCCTGACAGCGCCGGCTCCACATCGTTTTGTTCCTTTTGTTTCCGCTGTTCGCGAATACGTTCCGCCGCCATCCGAATGGCCTCTGTGCGGCTATCATCTCCTGTCAGCGATTGCAGCTCGTCGATCGATTTGCCGGTCAATTCGCTGTTTGTGCGAAACCTCGCAAACAGGGTAACACCCGTCATCTCCCGCGCCTCCACCACCTTTCCGGAAAGATCGGCAACCATCACGACGACAGATCCGACACCGAGTTTGCGCTTTGCGACGCCGACACCCAGATAGCCGGGACCATAAGCGCTCATTTCCCGAATCGTCCAGCGGTAATTTCTTGTCTGAAGCCAGGTGAGAAAAACTTGCAGCAGCCACATGCCGACGAAAACGAGAATCAAGGTACCCCAAGTGTCCAGCGGCACCCACTCCCTTTTACATTTGTTCAATTTTTTTACATTTGTAAATACAGGTTTATTATAAAATCGCCCGCCTTTTTTGTCAATAACATTTCGTAAGCGCTTGCATAAAAATAAAAAAATAAAAAATGAGCGCATTTTCAGCGCTCACGGTTTCGTTTTCCTGACAATCGCTTCCGCCGTCGCTTCATCGGTAATCAGCACGCTCACATATCCTCCCCGCATGGCGGCGATCATGCTTTCCGCCTTGTGAACACCGATCGCGGCGCCGATGACTTTCGGAATCTGTTTCATATGTTCCAAATCCGTGCCGATCACCTTGTCGTTCAGCGGAATTTTCACCGCATTGCCCTCGGCGTCGATAAAACGGGAATTGATGTCGCCAACCGCGCCGCTCACGCGCAGCGCCTCGATATCTTCATCGTTCAAATAGCCGATTTCGCGCATCGTGGACAACCGGTACGGCGTGCCCAGACCGATCAGGGCGATCTCTACCTGGTATCCTTGTTCCAGCACCGATTTGATGTGTGGCAGCGCCACTAACTGTTCTTTAAGATCAGCGGACTCCACAATTGCCGGCGCGTAAAGCGATTCGCTTTTGCCGCCCATTTTTTTGGCCAGTTCATAGGCGATATGATTGGAGTGAAGTTCCACTCGCCGCGTTCCCATGCCTCCCACCAGCGGAATGACCGTGACATCCCGCCCATGTTCCACCGGAAACTCGTTGACGATGTGGTACAGCGTAACCCCCCATCCGACGCCGATGCTCCGGACGTCCCGGGACACTTTGCCAAGGTAGGCGGCGCATTCCTTGCCAAAGGCGGGTAGCACCATGTCCTTGCTCAAGCCGCGAGTTTGTACGACGATGACCTCGTCCAGCCCGTACGCCGATTCGATACGCCGTTCCAGATCGACGCTGGAAAACGTCTCGTCATGCACCTTGATTTCCACAATGCCCTCGCTTCTGGCTTTTTGTAGCATTTTCGAAATAATCGGACGCGATACCCCCAGCTTTTTCGCAATTTCCGCCTGTGTCAGCTCCTCAAGATAATACACCTTCGCCACCTTGACGAGAAGCTTGTGTTCCGTGGGGTTCAACATGCGTCATCCCTCATCTTCCCTCGCCTATTATCGAATTACATAATATCACATTAAGATCATATTTTTCGAGTTTGGCAGAATCCGGATTCCAACCAGGCCTCGCTTTCAGTTGCCAAGAACCTATCGCCGTACTTGTGGGTTTGTTAGGAATTGTTGAGCCGGGTTGTCGGGTGGTATGCGGTCGGTGAGGGATTGAGGCGGGGGGTGCGGTGGGGGCTGTGGAGGGGTTGGTCGACATTGACGACAAAAAAGAAGCAAGCCTTGCACGAGTTGGGACAACTCATTGCAAGGCTTGCATTCTATCTTGATCGTGCGGGCGACTGTCGGCATCGCAAAGGATGTCGGCTTTGCAAAGTCCTGCGGCAGCGCACAAGCTCAAGGAAAGGCAAAGTCAAAGCCAAGGCGGTGCCGAACAAATCGCGCCTCACGACATTAGGCCGGATCGCCTAAATTACATCATGTCCATTCCGCCGCCCATGCCGGGGCCCGCGTTGGATTTTTCCTTCTCCGGTTTGTCGGCGACGACCGCTTCGGTGGTCAGGAACATCGCGGCAACGGATGCGGCGTTTTGCAGCGCGGAACGCGTCACCTTCGCCGGGTCGACGATGCCCGCCTCGATCATGTTCACCCATTCGCCGGTAGCCGCGTTGAAGCCGACGCCGAGCGGTTCCTTCTTCAGCCGTTCGACAACGACGGAACCTTCCAGACCCGCGTTGGACGCGATCGTGCGAACCGGCTCTTCCAGCGCGCGCAGCACGATGTTGATGCCGGTTTGTTCGTCATCGGAATCGGCTTTCACTTGGGCCACCGCGTTATAAACGTTCACCAGCGCGGTACCGCCGCCGGAAACGATGCCTTCTTCCACTGCGGCGCGGGTGGAGTTCAGCGCGTCTTCGATGCGCAGCTTGCGCTCTTTCAGCTCGGTTTCGGTTGCGGCGCCGACTTTGATGACCGCTACGCCGCCGGCCAGTTTCGCCAGACGCTCTTGCAATTTTTCCTTGTCGAATTCGGACGTCGTTTCTTCCAGTTGCGCCTTGATTTGTTGGATGCGCGCTTCGATGTCTTTCTTCTCGCCGGCACCGTCGACAATCGTCGTGTATTCCTTGGACACGCGCACTTGACGGGCTTGGCCGAGCTGATCGAGCGTCGCCGATTTCAGTTCGAGGCCGAGCTCTTCGGTGATCACTTGGCCGCCGGTCAATGCGGCGATGTCACCCAGCATCGCTTTGCGGCGGTCGCCGAAGCCGGGCGCTTTCACCGCGACGCAGATGAATCTGCCTTGCAGTTTGTTGACGACGAGGGTTGCCAGCGCTTCGCCTTCCACGTCTTCCGCAATGATCAGCAGCTGACGGCCGGATTGGAACACTTTCTCCAGCACCGGCAAAATGTCCTGGATGCTGGAAATTTTCTTGTCGGTGATGAGAATCAGCGGATTTTCCAGAACGGCTTCCATTTTGTCCGTGTCGGTCACCATGTAAGCGGACAGGTAGCCGCGGTCAAACTGCATGCCTTCGACGACTTCCAGTTCCGTCGTGAACCCTTTGGATTCTTCGACGGTCACGACGCCGTCGTTGCCGACTTTCTCCATCGCTTCGGCGATCAGTTCGCCCAGAGCTTCGTCGCCGGAGGAAATGGTCGCCACTTGCGCGATCGACTGTTTGCCTTCGATCGGTTTCGCGATCTTTTTCAGCTCATCGACGGCAGCCTTGACCGCTTTTTCAATCCCCTTGCGGACCACCATCGGGTTGGCGCCGGCGGTCACGTTTTTCAGACCTTCACGGATCATCGCTTGAGCGAGCACCGTAGCGGTCGTCGTACCGTCGCCCGCGACGTCGTTCGTTTTCGTCGCCACTTCTTTGACCAGTTGGGCGCCCATATTTTCAAAAGGATCTTCCAGCTCGATTTCCTTGGCGATCGTCACGCCGTCGTTCGTGATCAACGGGCTGCCGAATTTTTTCTCCAGCACCACGTTGCGGCCTTTCGGGCCAAGCGTCACTTTCACCGCGTCAGCCAGCGCGTTTACTCCACGCAGCATCGCGCGGCGGGCGTCTTCGCTGAATCTGATTTCTTTAGCCATGCTTGCGATTCCTCCTTATTTATTTCGTTTCCGCGCCTTAGCTCAAAATGGCGAGAATATCGTTTTCTCTCATGATCAACAGTTCGCGGCCTTCGTATTTCACTTCGGTTCCCGCGTACTTGGAGAAAATCACGCGATCGCCCTCTTTGACTTCCAGCGGAATACGCTGACCGTCTTTCAACGTACCGCTGCCCACGGCGACAACTTTGCCTTCTTGCGGCTTTTCCTTGGCCGTGTCAGGCAGCACGATGCCGCTCGCGGTCGTTTCTTGTTTTTCGATCGGTTCGATGACGACGCGATCTCCTAAAGGTTTGATCATGATTGTTACCTCCTTGAATTAGGATGTGGTCTCAGTACTCTGTTAGCACTCGACTGAAGACAGTGCTAACAACAATTCTTATAATATAGATTTTACCCATGATTTTCAAGATCCATTTTTGATTTTTTATCATGAGCGCGGGAGCGCAAGCGGCCAAATGCGAGTGCCGCCAAAACGAGAACCGCAGCGGCAAGAGCTGCAGAAACAAGAGCTGCAAAAAGCAAGAATTGCAATCAAGCAAAACTGCAAAAAGCAAAACTTAAAAGAGCAAGTCCGCAAGAGCAAGCACTGTAGAAACAACCCATGCGTGTTGCGAGCACGGCAAAAAGCGGCTGCTGTGCTGTTCCAACAACCGCTTGCGGATCGGCGAAACGCCGTTTGCGATTTCCCGCGCTTTTACGTCGCGGAGGCGGGCTCCCTCCCGTCATCCGCCGCGTTCGCCGCTTTTTTCCGGAATGCGCGGCCGGACAAAAAGACGCCGAGCTCATACAGCGCGACCATCGGAATCGTCACCAGCACCGCGGAAGCCAAATCCGGCGACGGCGTGATGGCGGCGGCGATCACAAACATGAAAAAATACGCGTATTTGCGAAATTTGCGCAGCCGCTGCGGGCTGATAATCCCCAGTTTGGTCAAAAACAGCACGACCAGCGGCAGTTCGAAAAACACCGCGAGCGGGATCAAAATGTTGAACATGAACCCGATGTATTGGGAAGCACCGTAGGTTTCCGTCATATCCAAAAGCTTGGCAAGATACTGCGTAAACGCAAACGTCATCGGAAATACGACAAAATAGCCGAAGGCCAGCCCCGCCAAAGCCAGCAAAAACGCCCCCGGCACAAAGAGGAGCGAGGCGCGCCGCTCCTCTTCGCGCAGCCCGGGACTGACGAAGGCCCAAAGCTGGTACAACGCGAACGGAAGCGTGATCAGCGCCCCGATCCCGAAGGCGATATTCATGTAAATCCTGAGCGAGTCCCACGGCGAAAACAAGTGCCACTCCATGCCGTTGGCGGGATGCGACCGCTTCAACAGTTCGACAAGGGGATCCGCCATCCAGAAACCGGCGAACATGGCCAGCACCAAAACGGCGAGCACCAGCAGAATCCGCTTGCGCAGCTCCGCCAGGTGCTCGACGAACGTTCCGGTCGCTTTTCTTTTGGGATTCGTCATGTCTCATTCACCAACCGCTGTCCCGCTCCGTCATCCGCGGGGAACGTCATTCGGGCAGCCGGCGGGTGCTGCTCCCGGCATCGGCGGCATCCTGATCCGCGCCGCGTCCTTCGAGCCGGCTGTCCTTGCGCTCCGCCGACGGCGCGTCGTCGGCTTCGTCGATGATGTCGCGGGTTCCCCTCCGGAACTCCCTCAGCGTTTTTCCGAAAGCGCGGCCGAGTTCCGGCAGCTTGTTCGGCCCGAACAAAAGCAGCGCCAAAATCAAAATCAAAATCAGCGTGGGAAAACCGATATTGTTTAACATGCTTCTTCCCCTTTCATTTGCGCAATTGCCTGTGACAGTCGTCCCGCGCGCGGAAGATGCGCTTCCGGGACCGTCGCTTTTGCCCGAAAGGCGGCCGATGGCGGTCCAATCCGAAGAGGCTCGCGAACGGCGAGCACGGACGGACGATTCCCCGGCGCGCCGACCGTTCGCGGTCGTCGTCCGCCTTGGGGATATCTCTATTTTACTCGATCCTCGCGCCAAAATGCGGTGAATTCGTCAATCGTTTTTAACAATATTATGAATTTTGCACCGGCACCGGCCCGCATTCCGTCACGATCAAGTCGACCTTCACATCGTGCGGCTCGCACGGCACGCGCTCCACGAGCATCGCCTCGAACGCCGGCGCCACCAGCAGCGGGTCCGCCAAGGGGCTCGTCCCCTGCGTCGGCGCCCTCCACTCGGCCAACAGCCGGTCGTAAAATCCCCGGCCATAACCCAGCCTGCCGCCGCTGCGGTCAAACGCCAACCCCGGCACCAGCACGAGATCGGGAGGCACGCGCACGTCCCACTCGGCGGCCTCGGCGCTCGGTTCGGGAATGCCCCATGCGCCCGGTACCAGTTCCGCCTCGCTGTTCACGGCGTGCAGCGTCAGCCGGGACGCGCCGCGGTCGACGCGGGGAAACAGCACCCGCATGCCGCGTTTCCATGCCTCGCGGACGAATGCCGACATATCCGGTTCGGAACGGATCGCGCAAAAGGCGAGCAGCGCGGGCGTTCGCCCGTGCTCATGCCCGGCGTCCATCCGGCCGCGAATCCAGGGATGTGCGAGCAAATGCCGGCAAATGCTCTCGCTCGCGATATGGCGTTCCCGCTCGTCCAAACGGTCGCGCACGGCGCGCATGCGCGCGCGGAGCGCCGCTTTTTCCTCGCCCAGCGTCATCTTCCACCGACTCATTTCCACCATTTCCGTATTCATGACGGCACTCTCGTCGATACGCGGACGGCATCCGCTGTTTCGAGTGTACCACACTCCCGTCCATAACAAAAGGACGGCCGCCGGACCGTCTGCAAAAAAACGCATGCGGCGCGGCGGCGAACCTTTGGGAGGCGTTATTCGGCCACGGCCAGCATGGCCCGGCTTTGTGCGGACCAGAGCAGTTCCGCCACGACCGGATTGTGGTCCGACGCCACCGAAGACATCGTCCAGGCCGAAGCCTGATACGGCATGGGGTTCACGAAAATGTGATCGATTTCCAGCCCGCTCAATACGGTGCCCGTTTTCGCGGTGAGCCCCAGTTTGTACCAATCGCTCAACAGAGACGAAACCAACACATGGGAACTCTCCATGTTCAAATCGCCCATGAAAATCGAAGGCCCTTCATCTTCCGCCAAAATGTCGGCGATAATCGGCAGCTGCAGCTCCCTTTCCTGCAAACCTACGCCGAGATGCGTCGTATAAACGTTAACCCGCCTGTCGCCGATACGGACGACCGCCTTCAGCAAAGTGCGCCGCTCCTTCATTCCCGGCAAGGTGTACACTTCGCTGTGTTCAATGGGAAAGCGGGACAGGATGGCGTTGCCGTACTGCATGAATCCCCATCTCATGCTGGTGGCGAAACACCAGTGCATGTCGAGCCGGTCGGCCAACAGTTTGGCCTGGTCCCTGAAACCGCTGCGGAAATTGAATCGGTCCACTTCCTGGAGCGCCACAATGTCCGCCATGCTTTTCCGGATATCTTCCGCGATACGGTCCAAGTTCACTTTGTTGTCCATACCGCGCCCGTGACGGATATTGTAGGTCATCACCTTGAGATTCAGCTGCTCCACTCCGAAACCCGCACCTTTCATCGCGGCGTATTGACCCCATACCATATTATTATTCTCCATATTGTGCGTTGATTTCATTATAACAGAAAGAAAAAGGCCGATAAACGCAATCGCAACGACGGGATTCCAGAGCACCGTTTTACGCATGGCGCGGCTCCTTTTGAATATGGAAAGTCCCCCCGTTTTGATAACCCATCGGCTTGGCGCTCGAAACGATCCATTCCGCGCCGGGAAACGCTTCCGCGCAACCGCGGTCGCACCTCCCCGAATGGATTTCGATCGAAGTTTTTTATTTTTATCTTACTATGAAGCGCTTTCAGAACGATACCGGTAATTAATGGAGACGGTCGGACCCGGCCTGTCCCCATTCGTCGGTCGGAACCGGGTCTTCGCGGCATACGTGAAGCGGAACCGCAGCCGGGGTGTATTGGCGCAAATGATACGCTGCCTTGATCACCGCTCCATACCGTGCCACAGTTGCACTTGGTGCAGCTCTTTTGACGAAAATGGGCCAAATCGAAGAAACATGATCACAGACGTTCAACACAGGGATCGACACGGGAGATGTGCGAAGCGGTCCGGTATGATAAACTGGAATGCTGGAGACAAACGGAGGGATGAACGATGCTGATGCAGCTGTCCGGTATTTCGAAAAGTTTTGCCGCGGAAACCGTGCTCCGGAACGTTCATATCCAAGTGCAGGAACGGGACCGCATCGGGTTGATCGGCGTCAACGGCGCCGGCAAATCGACCCTTTTGAAAATCATGGCGGGACTCGTCGAACCCGATGAAGGCATCCGGTATGTCGCCAAGGAGACGTCCATCGGCTACTTGTCGCAGCACAGCGATTGGAAGCCGACCCAGACGATCCGGGACACGCTGTTGGAAGTGTACCGGCCGCTGCTGGACATGGAGCGCGAACTGCGCGACTTGGAACGGCGCATCGCAGAGGCTCCGGAGACGCGGGAAGATGCCGCATCCCGCGCGCTGCTCGAAAAGTACGCGTCGCTGTCCGAACAGTTCGAACAATCCGGCGGCTACGCCGTGGAGGCGAACGTTCGCGGCATGCTGCACGGCATGGGATTTGGGGACTTTCCCCCGGACACGCCGGCCTCCCATCTGAGCGGCGGGCAGAAAACGCGTCTCGCCCTCGCCCGGCTGCTGTTGCAAAGCCCGGACCTCCTTCTGCTCGACGAGCCGACCAACTATTTGGACATCCCGACGATGACGTGGCTGGAATCGTTTCTGAAAAACTACCCCGGCGCCGTCGTCGTCGTGTCGCACGACCGTTTTTTTCTGGACGCCGTCGTGCAAGACATCGTCGAAGTCGAGCGGACGGAAGCGAAGCGATACCCCGGCAATTATACGAAATTTTTGGAATTGAAGGCGGCGCAGCTGGAAATCGAGCGCAAGCGCTACGAACAGCAGCAGGAAACGATCGCCCGCATGGAAGAGTTCATTCGCCGGAATTTGGCGCGCGCGTCCACCACCAAACGGGCGCAGAGCCGGCAAAAGGCTTTGGAACGAATGGAACGGCTGGAAAAGCCGCAAGGGGAACAAAAGCGCGTGCGTCTGTCGTTTACGATCGACCGGTGGTCGGGACGCGATGTGCTGAAAGTCGCCGGCCTTTCCAAAGCATGGCCCGAAAAGGGCACCTTGTTCAACCAGGTGAGCTTCCAGCTGCGGCGCGGCGAAAACAGCGCCCTCATCGGCCCGAACGGCATCGGCAAAACGACGCTGCTCAAAATTCTCGTGGGGGAAGAGTCCGCCGACAGCGGACAGGTCGAATGGGGCGCCAATGTGAAAATCGGGTATTTCGACCAGGAACACCGGTCGCTGAATCCGAACAACACGGTGCTCGATGAAGTTTGGAACGCTTATCCGCACCTGGAGGAAGTGACGATCCGCACGGCGCTCGGCCACTTTTTGTTCAGCGGCGAAGATGTGCTGAAAAAAGTGTCCTCCTTAAGCGGCGGCGAAAAGGCGAGGGTCTCGCTGGCCAAACTGATGCTGTTGAACGCCAACGTGCTGATTTTGGACGAGCCGACCAACCACCTGGACGTCTACAGCAAAGAAGCATTGGAATCGGCGCTGGCCGAATATGACGGCACGATTTTGTTCATTTCGCACGACCGCTATTTTCTGAACCGGATGGCGGACAACATTTTGGAGCTCGGCCCGGACGGCGTTCGCCATTTCCCGGGAAATTACGACGATTATGTCGAAAAGAAAAAAGAATGGGAGCGTCTGGCGGCCGCCGAGCAGGAACAAGAAGCCGGAAGGAAACCGGGCCAATCCTCCGCCTCCCCCCGCCCGGCCGGCAAGGGGGTGTCCGCCGGCGTTTCCGCCGAAGAACCCGCCAAGGGCGCCGAAGCGTACGAGAGGGAAAAACAGGCGCGGCGCGAAGAACGCATGCGGCAGCGTCGCGCCGAGCAGCTCGAACGGGAAATCGGCGAGCTGGAACAGAAAATCGCCCAAGAAGAACAGACGCTGACGCTGCCGGAAGTGTTCAGCGACCACGAACGGCTGCGCGCCCTGACGGAAGAGCTGGACCAAATGAAACGGAAGCTTCAGACGCTTTACGAGGAATGGGAGGCGTGCATGTCCGACTGACGGCTGTCGAAAATGAACAGCAGCATCGGCGCCGCCACGCAAATGATGATCGTCGCCGCGGATACGATGCCGGAGTCGTTGACCAACAGCGCGGTAATGGCCCCGACCGCGTTCGCGGAAAAACCGTGCATGATCAGCGGAAACCGCTCCTGCCAGCGGCGGAACAGCCCGAGCGGACGCAGCACCAGCACCGCGATGACGGCAAGGCTCGTCGCCAGCAGACGGCTCCATACCGACACGTTGATCAGATGAAAATTCATTTCCAATTTTCGAATGACGATCAATCCGATCGCTTCGATGTCGCCGGAAAAAAGTCTTCGCATCGCCTTGCCGATATGGCTTTCCTGCCCGGCGGCGGCGGGAATCGCCATGTTGGATATCCACAGGACGGCCAGCGCGAGCGCGCCGAAACCCGCCACCACCGCCGAAAGCTTTCGCCACGGGATCGGCTGGCCGCGCGTGCCGGTAAACCACCGCATCCAACCGAACCCGAACGCGACCGCCGCGCTGATCGCACCGCCGGCGTTCGTCCCGAACATCGGCAGCGCAAGATAAAACGTCACCGCGGCCAGGCCCGCGCCCACCGCCATCGAGACGGCGCGTTCCTTCCTTGCGGCGTCCGCCTTTTTCGACCAATGGTGCAGAAAAATCGACACAAACAGCACGACCGATCCGACCAGCACGCCCATGTATTCGTTGCCGATGCCGTAGTAGCGCGCGCCGTAATTCGGATCATAGCCGAGCACGGACCGCTTCATCCCCGCCGCATCGAACGCCAGCCCGTCCAGCAAAATCAACCCCGCGTTCAGCGCCGCAATCGCCAGCAGCGGCCGCAGTCCGCCCATCCTGCCGGCCGCCCAGGTCAAAACGGCGGTGCCGGCCACAAATCCGGCCACGACCGCCGGCTCCTTCCACCAGGACAAATAACCGAGCAGAAGCATGACCGCGGGTCCGACGAGCAGCGACAGGAGCGGCAGGCGCAGCCAGCGCGCCGCCCGCCGCCATCCCGTCAGCGCGGCAAGCAGCCCGAGCAGCAGCACGGCGATTTCATAGCTGACGTACGGATACAGCAGCCGCGGCCGTACCGTATATACGTTCCGGATGTGTTCCAGATCGTCCATCAGCCGGGCGAATCCGTCCGGCCGGACGGACGCCTTCACCAGTTCTCCCGTCATGGAAGGGGGCGGCTCCACGTCGAAAAAATCGAGCATCGTCGGCGCAAAATCGAGATTGGACACGATGCCGGGCTGTCTCGTGCTCGGGGACATCAAGATGCGCTGCGCGGACGCGCCGGATTCCATGATCACCCACGGCGCAAGCAGCCGGTTTTGTTTAAGCGCGTCCTTGTTCGGCATCGGCGAAAACAGCCACAGCGCGTCATCCTCGCCGAGCCCGGCGTACAATTTTCCCAGGAACGCGTCCATTTCCGCCAGCACTTTCCGCTTGGCGATCCGGAACGCTTCCGGATCATAAAGCGCCTGCTCCTCGTACAGCCGATGCAAATCGCCGATTTCCATGATGACGGCCGCCGGCCTTTTCACCTGCCGCACCTGCCGCCACAGGCGGTCGAAATCGGTCGCGAGCCCGTGCGGCATGCCGGCATCCCGCCGCTGCAGCTGCCCGCCCATCAGGCCGTACGGCACGGTGCCGGCGAAATCCATCAGCAAAAGCGGCGCAAACCGGCCTTCCTCATCGCCGCTTACCGCGCCGGGCAGCCCTGCGTCCGCACGCTCCGCGGCGCTCGAATCCGCCGCATCGCCTTCCGCGTCCCCTTCCCGACGTTCCATCAACGAATCCGCAACGGCGTCCGAATCCGGCCGTCCCGCATCCGGGGGGTTCCCCGCCATCCATTCCACATCCGGACGATGGTCCGCCGTCCAATCCGCATCCGCGTTCACGTACGCTGCAAGTTCCGACGGCACCGCCGGCGAATGGGCGCTGCTGCCGAACACATACCGATTCACGCCGTTTTGCGACAGCATTTCTCCCAACAGACCGGGCACCGCGCCGTAATGGGCTTGTTCGTTTTGGTGCCGGACCGAGCCGATGGCGGGGAACACGATGCGAGGCGAAAAAGACGAATCCGCGGCATCGGCAGCGGCGCTTTCATTCAGCCTTCGATACAAGATTGGCGCCGATTCGCCCAGCCATGTTTCATCGCGTTCCAGCGGCGGAATCCCCTTGCGGATGATCGCCGGAGCGCCGGCGCCCAAGGTCAAATAGCTGTCCTCGATTCCCCGTTCCGGCGTGCGCACGTTCATGGCGCCGATGGCGGCGCGGCGAATCAGCCTCCGCAAATGGGGCATCTGCTCCAACGCCGTATCAGTCAGTTCCAGGAACGACAGGCCGGGAACGGAAACGACCAGCAGCACCCGGTCCCGAGCGGGCGCCCTTTCGGCTGCGGAGTTTTCCGTCCGGAACGGTTCCTGCGCTTCGGTGACGATCGGCCCCCGCATGAACGCGGCATCGGGAAAAGAACCCCAACCAACGGCAGCGGCCAATACGACAGACAAAGGCGCACTCCATATGGCGCGCGACGCCGGTTTCGCGGCGGAAGCGGACGAGCGCCGGCTTTTGCCGCGAAAGATGTTATCGAGCCGGAAGGAAAGGCGACCGAATGCGATCATAGGTCCTCCAAGTTTGTCTTCTCAGTTTGCGGATGACTTTTTTACCCATCGTTCCCAACGGCCGGCGCTTCCATACGCGAAACCAAGTGCGGCCCTCCTTCGATCCCCGACCGTGCGGGAACCTTTTCCCGCCCCGAGTCGTCTATAATTGCGCGGCATCCAACGCCCCTCGTCATTTCGCCGAGATGCGGCGCCAAATCCGTTCGGCTTATCGCCCGAAGGCATTCCCGCCGCCGTCGTGACGGCATCCCGACTCCCGAGCGCCGCCCGTGCATGATGCAAATCGGAAGCCATGATGGTACAATGGTACGGTCTTCATCTTGATTTTTCATACGGAGGTAAAGTCATGCCCAAACTTTCAAATATTACAGAGCTGTTTGATTCCGCCCGTTTGCGCCGGACGGCCATCGGACTGTTCGCCGCGTCCTTGCTGCTGCTTCCCGCATGCGGAAGCGACGCCGGTGGCGCGCGGAACGACGATGCCGCCTCAGCGTCCCCGTCGAACGGAAATGCCGGCGAATCCGTACCGCCGACGTCCGATACCGGCGGCGAAACGGTTCCCGGCCAAGACGATGCGGGGGAGTCCGGCAGCCAAACGGAAACCGATCCGGACGAAGAGGATGATCGCGGGGATGCCCGTCCGGCCCGGCCGGACCGCCCGGATGAACAGGGCGAGGAATCGCTGCAGGTGGTCGCCGACCCGGATAGCATAACGGTGCTCGTCAACAAGAAATTTTCGCTGCCGGAAGACTATGCGCCGGACGACCTCGTTTACGCCGACGTTCCGTTTATATTTGAAGAAATGCTGGAGAAGAGAAAAATGCGCAAAGAAGCAGCGGAGGCGCTGAAAGAACTGTTTGCCGCCGCCGAGGAAGACGGCATTCATTTGGCGGGCGTATCCGCATACCGTTCCCACGCGTACCAAAAAGCGCTGTTTGAATCCTATGTGAAACGGGACGGATACGAAAAAGCGCGCACCTACAGCGCGCTGCCGGGAACGAGCGAACATGAGACCGGTCTGGCGATCGACGTTTCCGGCAGCGACGGCAAATGCGCGGCCGAGGACTGCTTCGCCGGCACTCCCGAAGCGGAGTGGCTGGAAGACAACGCGCACCGGTTCGGGTTCATCATCCGGTACCCCAAAGGAAAAGAGTCGATCACCGGATACCAATACGAACCGTGGCATCTGCGGTATGTCGGCAAAGAAGCGGCCGAAGACATCGCGAAACAGGGGATCACGCTGGAGGAGTATTTGGGAGAAGCATCCATATAATCGCCTCGGACTCCTGACCCATTCGTCGGCTTCGCAGGATGCCGCGGCGTAGCGGAACCGGGGCATCCTGCGGACCGTCGCCGTCCGCGCAGATCGACGGTTCGGGCCGCAAGAGAAGCGAAGGCGGTTCCCCGCCTGGGAAGTTCAACCTCGTTCGAGCACGGCCAGCACTTCGGAAAACCCGTTTTCCTCCGCGATGGAACGCGCGCTCTTTCCTTCATCCTGGCGCAGATCCGGATCGCCTCCGTAATGCAGCAGCAGTTCGACCATGCCGGCGTCGCAGTGGGCCGCCGCCTGGTGCACCGGCGTCCATCCGCCCCGCTGGCGGGCGTTCGGATCCGCTCCATGTTCGAGCAGCAAATGGACGAGCGCCGTCCGTTTGCCGGCCGCCGCGGCGTGAATGGGGCAGTTGTTCATCCCGTTGCGGGAGCGCGCGTGCACGTCGGCCCCGCGTTCCAGCAGCAGCCGGGCGGTATCGTAGGCGCCGAAAAAACAAGCCAAATGCAGGGGCGTCCACCCGTCGTAACTGTATTCCCGCAGCAGTCCGGGTTCCAGGTCCAGCAATTGCGCCGCGGCGTCCGTGTCGTCCAACGCCGCCGCTTCATGAATCGTGACGGACGCTCCGCGTTCGAGCAAAAGCTCCACCGCAGCCATTTGGTTGCGGTATAGCGCCGCAATGAGCGGGCTTTCCCCGTCGGGCGCCGTTTCATTGGCCAGTTCGGGCTGCCTGTCCAAAATGACGCGCATGGCGGTGACATCCCCGTTTTTCACGGCCTCCATCAGTTGTTCGAACATCCTCTCGCACACCTCGCTATCGCTTATTCGCCATCCGACCGATCAGTCATCGATGACACTGCAGCTAGTCCGCCGCCTTCTCCACCGGAGCAAAACCGTACACGACACCGCCGCCGGTCTTTCGATTCGCCGAATCGCAGTTGGATATGCACCGCAGTGATTTTCCCGCATCCGCGTGCGGATCGCAGCCGTCGATGACGCAGTTATAATGCCGCAACCGTTTCACCGGATGGCGATACCCGCTGTTTGAAGTAAACCATGTTCCGCCCGGGATTGCAACCGCAAACGGCTGCGGAAGGGCCTTCTCATTTGTCGGCCGTTTGTGTTATTCTGTTATGCGGAAGCAATGCGGACTAAAAAGGCATCGTAGAAAAGGAGAGATAACCTGGATGTCGGTGTCGATCGAACCGATTTTTTTGCGGCCGGTTTTCAAGGAGAGAATTTGGGGAGGCACGAAACTGCAGGAACTGTTCGGATACGCGATTCCGTCGGATCATACCGGGGAGTGCTGGGCGGTTTCGGCGCATCCGCACGGACAAAGCGTCGTGGCGGGCGGCAAGTTCGCCGGGAAAACCCTGGGGCAACTATGGACCGAACATCCGGAACTGTTTGCCGGATCGAAGGCGAAAACGTTCCCGCTCCTCGTCAAAATTCTCGACGCGTCCGACGACCTGTCCGTGCAGGTGCATCCCGACGACGAGTACGCCGCTGCCCATGAAAACGGGGAGCTCGGAAAAACGGAATGCTGGTACGTGCTCGACGCCGCGCCGGGGGCGGAAATCGTATTCGGCCATACGGCAACGACCAAGGAAGAGCTGTCGGAAATGATTCGCACAGGGCAGTGGGACCGTTTGCTGCGAAGAGTTCCCGTCCGCCAGGGCGACTTTTTCTTTGTTCCGAGCGGAACGATTCATGCCTTGGGCAAAGGCATCGTCGTGCTGGAAACGCAGCAAAGTTCGGATACGACCTACCGCGTCTACGACTATGATCGCCGGGACGCGCAAGGAAATTTGCGCGAACTGCATCTGGACAAAGCGATCGAGGTGACGACCGTTCCTCACACGGAACCCGGTCTGGACTACTACGCCGAAACGAAAGAAAACGCGTTGATCACCACTTTGGTGTCCAACTCCTTTTTCACGGTCCAAAAATGGCGCATCAACGGCAGCACCACGTTCACGTGCCCCGGAGCATTTACCATATACAGCGTCATTTCCGGCAAAGGGGAACTCCATTTGGGAGAAAAAAGTTTCCAGCTGCTGAAAGGCGATCATTTTCTGCTTCCCGCGTGCGAAGCTTCTTTTGAAATCGACGGCAAATTGGAAATCATCATGTCGCGCGAATAAATCCGCGGGCCGCGGCCTCCGCCTAATATGCGCGCACTCCCTAACGTCTTTGCATATTGGCTGCGCCGGCCGCCGGTCTTCCGGCCAGGTCCCCCGCGGTTTCCCTCGGGGGACCTCCCGATCAGAGCGGGCTTCCCGGCCGGAAAACTTCCCCGCGGCAAATCGCAAATAGGCGCTGCTATTGTCCGCACATGACCGCTTTTTCCGATACGACTCTGGCCGAACTGGCGATGCTGACGACCTTGCCGTTTTCGTCGCGGATCGGGGAAAGGTTCAGACTGATGCGCACCGTTCCGCCGTCCTTGCGAGTCCGGACCGTTTCCAATCCTTTGACGGCGTGGCCGGCTTTGACGGAATCGTTCATCGATCTCATTTCTTCCTGCAGATGTGCCGGAACATTGGGCGGCTCTTTCCCGAGCAGTTCCTCTTCCGTCCAGCCGTACAGCTGTTCAAAGGCGCGGTTGACCTTCATCACCCGTCCTTCCGTATCCATAATGCAAATCGCGTCCAGGGTGTTTTGGATGAAGGACTCCAGCAGCTGCTTCGTATGTATCAATTCCTCTTCAGCCTGTTTGCGGCGGGTAATGTCAATGCAGGAACCGATCACCTCTACGACCCGCCCGCCCCGATGGACCGGACGAAGCGAGGCCATATACCAAATCCCGTTAATGTTTTGTTCGTAGGTGACATCCGTTTCGCCGTTCCATGCGCGCCGGTAGTAAATTTCCTGTTCGTTGGCGGCGTCCGCCGGCATAAAATCCCGCAGTTGTCTTCCGATAATTTGTTCCGGGACAAATCCGAGGCGGTACAGCAGTTCCCCGTCCGCCATCGTATGTATAAAACGACCGTTTCGCTCGCAAAACTTCAGCGTCATTCCCTGCTGTTTGCGCAGCGTTTCCTCCAAGTCCAACCTCGCCAGATGGAGTTGATGTTCCATCCAAATTTTTTCCATTCGATCCGCAAGCACGCCCTGCTGCCGGAACGTCGTGTCGATCAGGTTGAACACGGACTCGATTTCCGGCGCCGGAACCGGTTTTCCGAACAAGTATCCTTGGGCGCCGTTGCACAAATTTTCCTGCAGAAAAATGAGCTGTTCCTTCGTTTCCACCCCTTCCGCGATCACCTGCAGGTCCATATGATGGGCCATGGAAATGATCGTTTTCACAATGGTCGCGTCGTTGAAATCCGAAGTGCATTCCCGGATGAACGACCGGTCGATTTTCAAAAAATCCAATGGAAAACGCTTTAAATAAAAAAGGGAACTGTACCCTTTGCCGAAGTCGTCCATGCTGATTTTCACGCCCAGCCGCTTGATTTCCTGCAGTCGGGCGATCGCCGGCTCCACATCGATCATCATCGTTTCGGTAATCTCGATGGCCAGCCGGTCGGGCGGAAGTCCCGTACGGTCCAACACGGTCCGGATCGTCTCCGGCAATCTGCCTTGTGTGAACTGTATCGGGGAAATGTTCACGGAAATGACGATCGGCTCGTAACCGGCTTCACTCCATTTTTTGTTTTGTTTGCATGCTTCGTAAAGAACCCATTCCTCGATCTTCCCGATCACTTTATGCCGTTCCGCCCAAGGGATGAAGTCGTTGGGCAGCATCAGTCCGCGTACCGGATGACGCCATCGGAGCAGCGCCTCGACACCGACGATTTTGCCGCGCCGCAGATCGACCTGCGGTTGATAATGCAGTTCGAACCGGCCGTCTTCCAGGGCGTTCAGCAGTTCCCGCTCCGTCACCCGGTAGTGCTTTTGTCCAGCAATCGATCCCTCCTTTTTGTTCAATGGATTTAGTTCACTTGCTTCCCGGGCACGCATACACACACCTCTCTTCTCCTGGATGAAGTCACCTGGCACGCCATGCGTAGGCCAGCCATAACAAGAAAAGCTCCATAGTCGGAGCTTTCTCGGAGTTGTCGGCGGGGTTCCTTACAGGAGTTTGACGCTGTCCACTGCAACGTGCATATGCCTGAAAAGTGTTTCGCTACTCCGTTCGGCAACCCGGCTGCCATAGTCCCCCTTAGGCCCGCGGCTTTGCGTCCCATCCTTTCGGAATGGTTTGCCCATGAACAAATCGAAGGAAGCAACTTAATTAAAGAAGCAATGAACTTTTTTCCAATTCCATTATAGTCTATTTGTCTGGTTTTGTCGATTAGTGATGAATGTTTGTGATTGAATGCTTGTGACGAGGAATTTCGGGCGTTTGAAGAGCGGATTCGCGTTAAACGGACTGCCATCAATCTGACCTTAGTCATAAGACTTTCATCCATTGGACCCCTGTCTAATGGCCTAGCTTTCAACCGGACTCCGATCAGAGAATTTCCAGTTCAATGGTCTCCTGTCCAAGCCGACTTTCGACAGTGCGATCCGAGATATCATCCTGAACCGAATGGACTTTCCCGTGCTTTACCGTGCTTTTCCGTCATTGAATACGCTTCCGTTCAATAGTATATTTCGAATTGTGGCACGGTTGGAAAGTAGAAGCGGCGAAGCACGTTCACGCGCAAGTTTGGAGCATGATCTGCGATAGACCGCATTATGGTTGAAAAGACGAAATTCGCAGCCGGGAGGGGACCGTATTTTGGAAGGATTTGCAATCATCGCGGGCTTTTATTTGGCAGGGCTGCTGTTGAAAGAGGCGCTGGGAATACCGCTGCCGGGAAATGTGATCGGTTTGCTGCTGTTTGCAGCCGCGCTGTTCGCGGGCGTCGTCAAGCTGGAACGGGTGGAGCGGGCGGCGGATTTCCTGACGCGGCACATGATGCTGTTCTTTGTTCCGGTTGTGGTGGGCACGATGTCGTTTTTTCCGCTGATCGGAAAAGAGTGGCCCGCCTTCGTGGGAGGATTGGCCGGCAGCGCGCTGATTTCGCTGCTTGCCGCCGGCTGGATCGTGAAGGGGTTGGGGAAGGAGGGGAAGCGGCGCCATGACGGTCCGTGACTTCCTGGGAGAACCCGCGGTGTCCGTTTCCGCCACCGTGCTGCTGTACGCCGTCTCGCTCGTCCTGTACCGCCGCTGGAAATGGATGAATCCGATTTTGATCACCGCCGGCGGGCTGATCGCGCTGTTGATGGCGGCCGGCGTGACCTACGACGAATACCGCGAAGGCGGCGACATGATTTCCCTGCTGCTCGGTCCCGCCACGGTCGCGTTGGGCGTACCGATGTACCGCAACGCCGGCCGGATTCGGCGGCGGCTCGCGGCGGTGCTGGCCGGAGTGACGGTCGGAACCGCCGCGAGCATGATCAGTGCGGGCGCATTGATCCACCTGCTGCACGGCAGCCGCGACTTGATGCTGGCCATGGTGCCCAAATCCGCCACGACGCCGATCTCCATCGAAATCGTCAGGGAACTGGGCGGCATGCCGGAACTCGGCGCGGTGCTGACCGTGCTCACCGGGCTGCTCGGCAGCCTCATCGGGCCGGAACTGCTGCGTTTGTGCGGCGTTCGCGGCGATATCGCGATCGGCGCCGCGATCGGCACCGCCGCCCACGGCATCGGCACCGCGCGCGTGCTGCGCGAGTCGGACTTGCAGGGCAGCGCGGCGGGGCTGTCGATGGCCGCCGCCGGCATCGTCACATCGCTTCTCGCCATTCCGTTGTACGGCTGGTTGTAACCAAGGCTGCCCGGGCGGCGCGCTCCGCCGGATGCCGCCGCCCTCTGCCGCCTCCCCCGCAACCCTTTGCGGAATTTTATTCGTCTTCCTTGAACACGGGCGTGATCGTCAGCGCAAAGGAAATGTCCTTTTCGTTCAACTGGTACGGCACGCGCAGCTGCGGTCCGCAGGAACCGGAACCGACGCCGCTCATCTTGTAATCGACATGCACGATCGTTTCCTTGCGTCTCCTGAGCTCGTACGTGTGCGCCGCCCGGGTCAAATCTTCCTGCGTGTAATGCGCGGCGTTGAACGAAAAATGCTGCGGCCGGCCGGCGGTGAATTTCAGCCCCATGCCCTGCTCGTTGGACACGATCGCCCACTCCGTGCCGTAACGGGAACCGTTCTCCTGCGGCATGATGTAATTTTCAAACATGTCGTCGACGGTGAAAAGATATTTGCCCTTTTTCACGCTGAGCCGCTTGTCGATATAGCTTTCATGCGGTCCGTATCCGTAATACTCCACTTCCTCGTTGCCCGGGGGCATGACGAGCGCAAGTCCGAACCTCGGCAAAAACGGCAGGCTCTCCTTGACGCGGGCTTGCAAGTCCAGCGCAACGGATCCGTCCGGACCGACCCTCCACAGCGCCTCTCCGCGCATGAGCGGCCGCAAGGAAGGAGCGGACAGCGCGAAAGACACGCGGATGTCCACGGTGTGCGCGTCCGGCTGCGACCATTCGCAAGCGTACGCCTTCCATCCCGCCGTGTCGTATCCTTCTTTCACCCAATTGGCTTTTTGATTCATGTCGTTGTCGGTCGGCGCCCGCCATACCGTGAACGACACGGGCTCCTGCAGCATGCGTACGCCGTGTTTCGCGAACTGCACCCAAACGCCTTCAAACAGGTCGAATTCGTGGCGGAAGTCGAACCCTTCGATGACGAGCGCCGCTCCCTGTTCGCTTACGCGCAGCGCATGGGAGGAAGGCAACGTTCCGCCCGGCGCTCCCGCGGTGCGAAGCGGCTGCACATTCGGCGCCGACGGCGCGGGCGCAATCTGATTCCGCGCCTGCTGCTCCGGCGCGTTCGGGTGCTGCCCGGACGACGCGGAAGCTTCCGGCTGCGCCTTCCATTCGACTTGCGCAAAGGCGATTTCGTAACCCGCCTCCGCCCACGGCGTTTCCCGCTTCGTGCGAAACGACAGCGTCACCACCAGCGGCCGCCGCAGGGCTCCGTTCCGGGCCGCCCCTTTCGCTTGAGCGCCTTCCGACGCGTCCGCCGACACGACGTCCAGCGTCAGTTCCGCGGTCTGGCCGGCGGGAACGTCCAAGTCGGCGACAAAACCCTGACTTGCGATTTCCCCTTCCCGCTCCGCTTTCCAGTGCAGCGAAACGTCCGACAAATCCTGAAAATCATACCGGTTCGCAATGCGCACGTTCAGCCGGCCGTCTTCCGCGAACTCCGCCTCCGCCAGCACCGGCGCGTAAATCTGTTTCAACTCCAGCAGTCCCGTGCTCGGCCTGCGGTCCGGATAGACGAGCCCGTCAATGCAAAAGTTGCCGTCGTTGGGGTGGTCGCCGAAATCGCCGCCGTACGCGTAATACTTTGTGCCGTCGGCCGTCTCGGCGGAGATGCCGTGATCGACCCATTCCCACACGCAGGCGCCCATCAGTTTCGGGTACCGGTAGATGACGTCCCAGTAATCTTTCAGGTCGCCGGGCCCGTTGCCCATCGCGTGGCTGTATTCGCACAAAAACAGCGGCTTCGTGTTTTGTTCGTTGCGCGCGTACTCCTCGACGTATTCCACGGACGAATACATCCGGCTTTCCACATCAAGGCAGCTCGTATCCGCGAGCCCTTTGTTATGGGGAGCCGCTCCCTCGTAATGCACCGGCCGCGACGCGTCCCTCCGCTTCGTCCATTCCGCCATCGCGACATGGTTGCGGTCGTACCCGGATTCGTTGCCCATGGACCACATGATGACCGAAGGATGGTTTTTGTCCCGCTCCACCATCCGCACGGCGCGGTCGACAAATGCGTCGCGCCACTCGGGATCGGCGGCGAGCCGGTGATAAGCGCCTTCCGTCCAGTGTTCGGCGGCGCCGACGCCGTGGCATTCCAAATCCGCCTCGTCCACGACGTAAAATCCGTACTCGTCGCACAAATCGAGAAAGCGCGGGTCGTTCGGATAGTGCGATGTGCGGATCGTGTTGATGTTGTGCCGCTTCATCAGCTTCAAATCCTTGATCATGTGGTTGACCGGAATCGTCTGGCCGAGCTCGGGATGCGAGTCGTGGCGGTTGACGCCTTTCAGCTTGACCGCCTTTCCGTTGATGCGGAACACGCCGTCCACGATGTCGATGCGGCGGAATCCGACCGGAAAACGCAGCACCTCGCCGCCGGCATGGACATACAGCCGGTACAAATACGGCCGCTCGGCGTTCCACAGTTCCGGCTGCGGCACCGCCAGTCGGACCGCTCCCGTCCCTTCGACGCGGGCGTTCGCCGTCCCCTTGGTGCGTCCCGCGGCGTCCCTGAGCTCCACCTTCACGTCCAGCGGCGCCGTCGTCTCCAGTTCCACCGTCAGCGACGCCGAGCCGAAATCTTCCGCCAATTCCTGGCGGATGAACACGTCGCGCACATGCGCCTCGTCGCGCGCCAGCAAATAGACGTCGCGGAAAATGCCCGAATACCGCCAGACGTCCTGGTCTTCGAGGTAGGAACCGTCGCACCATTTGAACACCAGAACCGCCATGCGGTTCGCGCCGACGCGCACATGGTCGGTGATATCGAACTCCGCCGGCACGCGGCTGCCCTGGCTGTAACCGACGAACACGCCGTTGATCCACAAATAAAAACAGGAGTTTACCCCTTCGAATACGACCGTCTTCCGCCGGCCTTCCCATGTGTCGCGGATCGGAAAATCCCGGACATACAGGCCCGCCGGATTGCGGTCCGGAACAAAAGGAGGATCGCACGGAAACGGATAGTTGACGTTGGTGTAGTGCAGCTGGTCGTATCCGTTCGTCTGCCAGCAGGACGGCACGAGCAAATCGTCCCACCCGCCGGCGTCGAACCCTTCTTCATAAAACCGCTCATCTACGTCCTTCAGGCTGGGGCAGTACCGGAATTTCCAGCTGCCGTTCAGCGTCTGGTAATACGGGGAAGTTCCCCGTCCGCCCCGGTCGGCCGAGGCGGCGTCCGCGTAAGGAATATAGTGGGAGCGCGCCGGCAGCCGATTGACGTGAAGCGTTTTCGGATCTTCCCAATAGCGGGGCAACCGGATCATGATGACCTTCCTCCTTTGTTTCGTTGCTTACGGGCCTGCGGCCGCGGCGCGTACGCCGCCTCGCCGGGGGCGCGGCTTCCGCGAAACCCGCCATGCCCTATCACCATCTACATTATAGATATGGTATACTTGTCCACATAGAAACAAATCGGACAAAAGCCCGGACAATCCGGACTTCTCGCGCGAGGTGGTTGCGAATGAAGCTGCTGCCGCTCAGAACGAATTTGCAGCGTCCCGAACCGGGGCTGGTTCCGGCGACGGTGTATACGGTCGGCACGGAATGGCAGCAGCCTGTGACCAGGCTGCGGGGATATTCGGCGAAACAGCTGTTTCTCACCTTTTCCGGAAGCGGCGTGTTCCGAAAGTTTCAACAGCACAAATGGGACATCGTCAAGCCGAACACGCTCTTGTACATCCCCTCCTGGATGCCTCACGAATATTTGCCGCAAGGCACGGAACCGTGGTGCGTCGGCTATGTCTCGTTTGTGGAAGGGGAGGAAGCCCCGCTGGAACGGTGGGGTTTCGGATCCGAGCCGTTTATGCTCGAACTGCGCGACACCGGCCGGTTGTTTTCGCTGCTCGAGGACGTCTGGCGCGCTTCCGGACCCGATTTCGACCTGTGGCGGACGACGGAACTGCTGTTTGCTTTTTGCGTGGAACTGAAAAAACAGAGCTTCGTTCGCCGGCAGCCGGCGGAAACCGCGCCCGTCGCCTCGTACCGCACGTCCATCGTCGACAGCGCCGTCCGTTTCATGCAGGACCATCTGCAGCGCGATTTCGGCATGACCGAACTCGCCGCCCATGTCGGGTATTCTTCCCGGCAGCTCACGCGCATTTTCCGCTCCGCCTTCGGCATGACGCCGCTGCAATATCTGCATCGGCTCAGGCTGCGAACGGCCGCGATGCTGCTGGCCGAACAGCCGGACATGACGGTGCGCCAGGTCGCCGCGCACGTCGGCATGGAACCGGTGTACTTCACGCGCCTGTTCCGCCGCGCGTTCGGCGCCGTTCCGTCCGAATACCGGAACCGTCAGCGGAATGAACCGCTTTGATCGATCCCGGACAAGCATGCTACAATGAAGGCTGTGCGATTTTCACCGATCGCGGCACGGTCTTCCAGACGTGACCCCACGAAAAAGAGGTGTGGTCCGGTGATTTTTTCTACATACGCCTTTATTTTTTTGTTTCTTCCCGTGACCTTTTTCGGTTATCGACTGCTGTGCGTGCTCAAACTGCATTCGCTGGCCAAACTGTGGCTGGTGCTCGCCTCGCTGGCGTTTTACGCGATCGGCAGCGCGGGGTTCGTCCTCGTGTTCATCGCGTCGGTGTTTTTCAATTATGTCGTCGGGAACTTGATCATCAAAGCGGACGGGCCGCGGGCCGCGCTCACCCGGCGCATTTTGCTTACCGTCGGGCTTGTGGAAAACATCGCGCTGCTCGGCTACTACAAATACACCAATTTCATGATCAACAATTACATCCTGCTCACCGGCCACACGGTGGAATTTTGGAACATCGTGCTGCCGATCGGCATTTCTTTTTTCACGTTCCAGCTGATCGCCTATTTGGTCGACTGCTACCGCGGCGAGGCGGAAGACCATTCGGTGCTCCATTTTTTGCTGTTCATCACCTTTTTCCCGCAGCTGATCGTCGGGCCGATCGTCCATCACAAGGAAATCATCCCGCAGTTCAACAATGCCGACCAGCCCCTGTTCAACAAGAACAACTTCATGCTGGGGCTGTTCATTTTTTGCGTCGGCTGCGCGAAAAAAGTCGTGCTCGCCGATCCCCTGACCGCCTTTGGGGAACAGTTCTACGCGGACGTCGCGGGAGCGGACGTGGCGACGGCCTGGGTGGCGGTGCTCAGCTACACGCTGTCCTATTATTTCGATTTGTCCGGCTATGCGGACATGGCGATCGGGCTCGGCCTTTTGTTCAACATCCGGCTGCCGCAAAACTTCGAATCGCCCTATAAGGCGCGCAATTTCCGCGAATATTGGCAGCGGTGGCACATGTCGCTGTCGCGGTTTTTGAACGATTACGTGTTCCGGACGTTTTACCGGAAAGGGCGGGGCAGCTTCAACTTCTACAGCGCGGTCATGATCACGTTTCTCGTGTCCGGTTTTTGGCACGGCGCGGGCTGGAACTTTGTGCTGTGGGGCATCGTCAACGGCATTTTCGTCTGCATGGCGCATTTCATGCGGCGCAACGGGCTTTCGCTGCCGGGGCCGCTCGCCTGGCTGCTCTGTTTCGCCGGCGTCGTCGGGACGAGAATTTTGTTCGTGTCCTCCGGCACGACGCAGGCGATCGCGGTGTTCCGCAAGCTGTTCGACTTCAGCGAGTTCAGCGGCATGACCGCATCAGGCGTCGCCGGGGAGCTCGCGGCCTTTGCGGCCTACAACCTGTACATTCTCGTGCTGCTCGCCGTCGCGATGGGCATCGCCTTTTTCGCCAAAAACACGCGGCAGATCACGGAAAACTTCCGGCCGAACGCGAAATTCGCGCTCTGGGGCGCGTTTTTGTTCGTGCTGGCGCTGTCGCAAATGACGACCGTTTCCGATTTCCTGTACTTCCAGTTTTGATCTACCGTTCCGGTGAACGGGTTCGATGAACTCTTTCGATACACGGTTTCGATGAACCGTTCCGACGGAAAACTTACGACTTCGAGGTGCGCCCATGTCTTTTCGAAAATGGATGCTGACGTTTCTGGCCGGCATGTTCGGCGCGGCGCTGCTCTTGTGCGCGTTCAACGTTCTGGTCGACCCGTTCGGCGTGTTCGGCGACAAGGTGCTCCAATGGCACTCGTACAATATGGTCAACAATCCGCGGACGGCGAAAATCGCCTACCTCGATCAATACCACGACCGCTACGACTCTTACGTCATCGGCGGGTCCAAATCGAGTTCGCTGCCGCCTGAACTGCTGAACAAATATTACGGGGACGCCCGCTTTTACAGCATGATGATGTACGGCGGCGATTTCGACGATTACGAAAAAACGCTGTACTACCTGGCGAACCATTACGAAGTCAAAAACATCATTTTGCACATCAGCATGTTTGAAGTCGGACGTTTCGGGTACGATTCCGCGGACGTCAAGGAAGAATTGCACGCGAAAGTGTCCGGCGCGTCGCTGCCGCTGTTTTACCTCAAATATTTGACGCTGCACCCGCGCTACGGCATCGACAAGCTGCAGGGATACGCCGAACGGCGGATTGATGCGTTCGCCTATTCGCAAATCATTCCGGAGACCGGCGTGTACAACAAAACGCGGCGGGACGCCGAGAACGTGAACGATCTGGACGCCTATTTGGCCGCCAACCCGCAATTTTCCGAAAAACTGTACCAAATCCCTCCGCGGGCCATCGACGAAAACGTCGCCTCGCTGCGCCGGATGAAGGCGTTTTGCGAAGAACGCGGCATCGACTTTCGCGTCGTCACCGGCGCGACGTATTACGCCGAACTGGAGCGGTACAGCGATCTCAACGCGTTGAAAACGTACTGGAAAAAGCTCGCGGAAGTGACGGATTTCTGGGATTTTTCCGGATATACGCCGGTGAGCTTCGATCCGCGCCATTACTACGATCCGTCGCATTACCGCAACAGCCTCGGGGAAATGATGCTCGGCTACATGTTCGACGACCCCGACGTGTTCGTGCCGGAAGGGTTCGGGCATTTGACCACGCGCGACAATGTGGAGGAGCACGCGGAGCGCATTTTCACCCGGCCGCCGAAACTCGCGGGAGGCGCCAACGGGGAAAAGAAAGTGCCGATATTGATGTACCACCATCTCGTCACCGATCCGGAACTGGAAAACGCGTCGAGCATCTCCCCGGACAAATTCGCCGCAGACATGCGGGCGCTGAAGGAAGCCGGGTTTACGACGATTTTCCTGAGCGATCTCGTGGATTACGTGTACGAGGGCAAAGCGCTCCCGGACAAGCCGGTCGCCGTCACGTTCGACGACGGTTATTTGAGCAATTACGAATTCGCCTATCCCGTGCTGGCCGAACTGGACATGAAAGCGACGATTTCCGTCATCGGCTGGTCGGTCGGCGAAACGAAATACAAGGGCACGGACCGCGACATCATCCCGCATTTCACGTGGGAACAGGCGCGGGAAATGGTGGAGTCCGGGCACATCGACATCCAGAACCATACGTACGACATGCACAATCCGAATACGCCGGAGGAGCCGTCGCGCCGCGGCGTGCTGCCTGAGCCCGGAGAGTCTTCCGGCGCGTACGCGCGGGCGCTGGCGGAAGACGTGCTGCGCAACGAGCGGGACATCGAGCGGCATGTGGGCAACGACGTGTTCGCGCTCGCCTATCCGTACGGCGAATACACGTTCCTGTCCGAACTGGTGCTGCAGGATCTCGGATACAAGGTGACGTTGTCGACCCGAAACGGCATCAACACGATCCGCCAAGGGGACCCGCTGTCCTTGTTCGCCTTGAAGCGCATCAACGCCGGGCCGGACATCCCGAGCGCCGAGCTGGTGCAAACGCTGGAGCGGCTGATCGCCCAATAATAGTGTTCATTGACAGACCAATATCCGGCACCATCCGACACGAAACGCTCCATTTCGCGCGATTTGACGCGGATCGCTTTTCATTCCAAGGATTTCTAGTATAATGGAACTATGCCGGTGAATGGGAAATCCGGGCACAGGGGGAAGGGAGCGTTGGCTGTGTCCGTTCGCACGCTGTCTGCGGCCGTGGCGGTGCTCGCCGCCATTTTTTCGGTCCTAGTGGTGTCTTTTCTGCGCATCGACTCCGACGCGCGTATGGAAAGCGGCGGGAACACCGTATATATGATGATCGGCAGCAATCTCGCCGTGACCGACCGCCGGGAGTCCGTTCCCATCGATCCGGACCGGGACGATGCGGCGCCTTTTGTCGACAACGGGGCGGCCTATGTGCCGCTGCGGTTTACGGCGGAATTTTTCGGCGCCTACGTGCGGTGGAATGAAGCGAAAAGCATCACGGTGATGCTGAAGGACAATTTGGTCCGCACCTGGAACGGTTCCCAATTCGCCATCCTCAACGATGAGACGGTTCGGCTGGATGAAACGTCGCGATTCATCGACGGCGCCGTGTATGTGCCGGCCCGAAGCTTTTTTTCGCTGTTCGGTCTGCACGTGGAATACCGTGACGGCGTCGTGTCGGTTTCCGAAACGGCCGGAGCGCTGTCCGCCGTCGAGTTCGAGCCGCTCAAAAACGCGCTGTCCGCCGGACTGCCCTTTCGCGTCTATCAAGACGAACGTTTCGTCGCCGCCTACGCGACGCTTTCCGAGGCGAAAACGCAGGCGCTGCTCCTGAAGAACGCCTCGGTGAGAAGCCGCCGCGGGGAGCGGCTGTGGGAAAACTTTTCGCCTTATGTGGTCATGTCGGCCGGGGAGCCCGCCGACAGTTTCGATACCTTTGCCGAAGCCAAGGCTTATGCAAGCCTGCTGCCCGAAGCGAGCGTCATCCATCAGCCGACCGGGACGCATATTCGCCGCGGCCCGCTTCATCCGAACCGGATCGGCGGCGTCCCGCTGATCGGACAGTTTCCCGAACTGCCGAGAGGCTGCGAAGTGACCTCCCTCGCCATGCTATTGAATTTTTACGGCATCCGGACGGACAAGATGGAGCTGGCCGACGCGATTCGCAAGCTTCCGTTCCGCACGTTGGAGCAGGGAACCTGGTATTATGCCGATCCGAATGAAGGTTTCGCGGGCGACATGTATTCGTACGCCAATCCCGGCCTGGGCGTATACCACGCGCCGATCGCCGAGCTGGCCGAAACGTACGCGCCCGGCAAGGTGATCGACATGACGGGAGCGGAGTTCGAAGAAGTGCTGTACCAGGTGTCGGAGGGCCGTCCGGTATGGGTCATTATCACGTCCACTTACGACGTCGTCCCCGAACGGGAATGGATGACGTGGAAAACGCGGCGGGGAACGGTCAAAGTCACCTACAAGCAGCACAGCGTCGTCATCACCGGATTTGACGACCGGTACGTGTACGTCCATGATCCGTATCTGCAAAACACCCGGCTGGACCTCCAAAAATTCCGCGCAGGTTGGGAACAGATCGGGCGTCAGGCGATCATCATCGCCGATTGAGGGCAAATAGATCCGCCAAAAATAGACCGGGCGGTTCCCAAGGTCATTCGGCATTGGACCTTGCGGGAACCGCCCTTCCCATTCATGCGGACGATCAGATGACTTCCAGCCCGTCGTTATCCGGCAGCGCCGGGTACGGCGCGTGCGGTTCCGCCTGATACCAGTACGCCACCGACGCGATGTCGTCCTGCAGCGGCAAATACCGGCCGCCGGAGCGCCAGCCGAGCGCCTGGATCGTTACGCGCAAGTCTTCGTCGAAGCGGATCGGATCCATAATGTGCCAGCGGTACATGCCGAACCGCTGCTGGCTGCGGTACAGTCCGTCCGGTTTGATGACTTGGTGCAGGCCGAGGAACGGCGTCGAATACATGCCGTATTCCCCGCGAGGATGCTCAAAGTTCCACGCGCCGCCGAAATAGTCTTCCGTCCCCGTGCCGCAAATCGTCGGAAACTCCCGGTCGCCGTCCAAATAAAACTTGATTTCGCCTTCGCCCCACCAGCCGTTGTTGTTGACCTGCCAAGCCAAATACGTGCCGACGTAATGGCCTTTGCCTTTCACGCCGTCGAGAATCGTGTGCACGTCTTTGTACTTCACCGGATTGCTGCGCCTCCACTGCGCGTGGAAATACGCCGCGTCATCGGGCACTGCCGTCAACGTATAGTCGATTTGATAGTACAGCACGACGTTTTCCGGCATGCGGTTTTCCACCGTCAACTTGGCGTGCTTGCGAAACGGCATCACCCAGTAGCTGTTCATGCCGCCCGCCGGATTGACGGCGATCGGCAGCGAGCTGACGTTGCTGCGTTCGCACCAGCCGTTGCAGAAAAAGTCGCCGATCGGCACTTCCACCGACGGCTGCTCTTCACCGTCCCAGTACATGCGCAGGATCAGGTGGCGCCACGTGTTCGGAAAGCACGTGAGCCAAATGTGCTGAATCGCGCCGGGACCGGCGATGTCCGCCAGCGTAAACACGCTGCCCGCCTGGATTTCCACCGAAGGGGACACTTTCCATCCCTGTCCGAGATCGTGCGCGGCGTTGGCCCCCGTGCCTTCCGTCGCCATGCCGCCTTTCCCTTTTTCCCCGGTGAAGTTTTCCGCGCTGATGGACCGCGTTTTGGCGTCGGACAAACGGAAAATGTTGCCCAGGCCCATGTTCAAACCGTCAAATGAGTACATCCGACTTCTCCTCCCATCCCTCGATTGTTTCAGGATATCCAACGATGCCGTGCTCTTGCCGCCGGGAAACCATCGTTCCTTTACGCGCGGCCCATTATCCGCAGCAAACCGCCGCATCAGGCGGAAGTCCGGACGCGCCGCCGGGACGGACGATTCGCCGCGGCATCATGACGCGATGCCGCGCGGCTCGCCGTGCCTGCGAGGCCGCGGCAGGCGGCGGCCAACAGAAGCGGTTTCCCGGCTCAGTTCCCGCCGCGCGCCGCCAGAAACGCCTGCACCTCATCGGCGGTCGGCAGCGAAGGAATCGCCCCCTGCTTCGTGACCGTCAACGCGCCGACCGCGTTGGCGTAGGTCACCGCTTCCGCGAGCGGTTTTCCGCCGATCAGCTGCACCGCCAGCGCGCCGTTGAAGGAATCGCCCGCGGCGACGGTATCCACCGCCTGCACCGGGAACCCCGGCACGTGTTCGGTGCCGCTTTCGGTGCAAATGAGCGCCCCTTTATCCGCCAACGTGACAATGATGTGGCGCACGCCTTTGTCCAGCAGCCGCTTCGCCGCGCGTTCCGCCTCGCCGACGTCCCGTACGGGAAGTCCGCTCAAAATCTCCAGCTCGGTTTCATTCGGGGTCAAGTACGAGACGTTCGCGAGCAATGCGTCGTCCAGCGACCGCGCCGGCGCCGGGTTCAGGATGACCGGCACGCCGTGCCGCGCCGCCAATTCCGCCGCTCTTTGCACCACCTCCATCCGCATTTCCAGCTGCATGATCAAAAGTTTCGACTCCCGGATAACCGGCTCCAACCGGTCCGTTTCTTCCGCCGTGTACTGCATGTTGGCGCCGGGCACGACGATAATGCGGTTTTGCCCCGACTGCTCCACCACAATGGAGCCGACCCCCGTCGGCGCAGTTTCGTCGCGCAAAATCAGGTCGGTATCGACGCCTTCCGCGGCGAGCACCGACAAAAATTCATCGCCGAACTGGTCGCGGCCGAGTTTGCCCGCCATCCGCACCTTTCCGCCCAGACGCGCGGCGGCCACCGCCTGATTCGCCCCCTTGCCGCCGGGAAAACGTCCGAAGCTTTGGCCGATGATCGTTTCGCCCGCTTCCGGCGCGCGCCCGGTGCGAACGACCAAATCCATCATGAAACTTCCCAACACGAGAATGCCCATTCGCCTCTTCCTTTCCGTGTCAGTTTCCCGCCGCGGCGGTCAATCCGCACACGGCGAAGTGCTGAATCGTCTTCCTGCCGAAGACGCGA
>Ga0207811_10256_pt1 | contig 34814 bp, 37 predicted proteins | sample CeladaPassaD2F04_FD_187493 | JGI IMG/M metagenome (GOLD analysis project Ga0207811, IMG submission 187493) | Cellulose-adapted microbial communities from the Joint BioEnergy Institute, USA - Passage D2F04 (SPAdes) (version 2) | ecosystem: Engineered > Bioreactor > Continuous culture > Unclassified...
AGCACCGCGCCCCGAAACAATTCGGGATCGGTCAAGAGCGCCTCAAGCGCAATGGAACCGCCGGTGGAGTAACCGAGCAGCCAGCATTCGGAAACGCCCAATTTGCCGAGCAGCCTGCGCATGTCCTCGACGATGAGCGGATACGTGAGCGGAACCTTCGATGCGGCGCTGTGCCCGTGGCCGCGAATGTCGAAGGTGATGACGCGATACTCGTCCGACAACGTTTCCCTTTGGTAGTTGAAATTTTCACCGGACAGGACCGGCGGATGGATGCACAAAAGCGCCGGTCCCTTTCCCTTGACGTGATAATGAAGCACCGTGCCGTTGACTTCGGTGATCGGCAATTCGACCCACTCCCGGTTGAACAATTTAACCGTAGTATGTGCCGAATCGCGCCAAAATCATCGCCTTTGTCAGGAAAGCATCGCGCGCAAGCCCTGTTCGTCCAGCAAATTGCCGACATAGAAGCCGCCGAATTCGCCGAACCGCGCGCTGACTTCGTCAAAACGCATTTCATACACGAGTTTTTTGAACTGCAGCGCATCGTCCGAAAACAGCGTCACGCCCCATTCCCAGTCGTCAAAGCCGACGGAGCCGGTGATGATTTGCCGGACGAGACCTGCGTATTTGCGTCCGATCATTCCGTGGCTGCGCATCATGCCGCGGCGTTCCTCCATGCCGAGCATGTACCAGTTGTCCCCGCCCTGCCTGCGCTTGTTCATCGGATAAAAGCACACGTGCTTCGTTTTCGGCATGATCGGCTTGAGCCTCGCGACGATTTCCGGATTTTCCATCGGATCCGTCCCCGGCTGGCTGTTATAGTTGCTCAATTCGACGATCGATACGTAAGAATACGGCCGCCGACACACATCGGCCAGCTTCGTTTTGTTCAACCGCGTTTCCAGCTCGTTCAGCTCCTGCAGCGTTTCGCGCAGGTGGATGATCAAAAAATCCGCCTTGTGGCCGACAATGCTGTAAACGGCGGTGCTCCCCTTCCGCTCTTCCTCGGTGCGCCGCCATTCGTCCATCATCGCTTCGAACTGCTCGATCGCCCGCGCACGTTCCGCAGCGTCCAGCGCTTTCCAGGCCGGCCAGTCGACCGTTCGGAAATCGTGCAGGGCGTACCATCCTTCCAGCGTTTGCGCGGCTTCACTCATCGCTGTCGTCCACTCCTGTCCGCAAAAATTTCGTTGGCCCGTCATTCAGGCGGGGCGCATGTCTTACGTTCATTGTATCGAATCGGGAAAAGCCCGGCAAATGCGTTCAACACATTGCCACACTCCCGCCACATTCCTGCCACAGTCCCGGACGTTGCCTCTGCGCCCGTTTTCAAGTACACTGAAGTACAGGAGATTGGATGCGGAGGATGTTTCATGCTGCAATTGCTCATCGTCACCGTACTGTTTTTCGTGCTGCTGTTCGGAATCGGGTTCATCCTCAACATGCTGTTGAAAACGTCCTGGCTCCCGGTATATTTGTACATTTTCGTCGCGGTTCCGATCGTCGTCTGGCGGCTGTGGGAACCGGGCACGCTGTGGGACAATCTTTCCGCGTACAGCGCGGCGGACTACCTCACGTTCGCGGGAGGACTCGCCGGCGCGATCTTGAGCGGCACCGCGATCCGAACGCTGCGCAAAAAAGGATACAAAATGTTTTGATCCGATTTTGATCCGATTCAAACAAAACAAGCCCTCCGGACTCCCGAAGGACTTGTTTTGTTGACTTGACGCTTCCGTTATTCCGCCTGTTCTCCGGACTGCTGTTCCTTTTGCCGCAAATACGCTTCCGTTTCGCGATCCCGCTGCCGGCTCTTCTCCTTCAGCCGCTCGATCGCCGGCTGGATCAGGAGATCGACTTCCCGCTGCACGACATACGCGAGATCGTACCGGTTTTGGGACTCCAAATAGCCGCCGACTTCCATCAACGCGTTGTACCGTTCCAATTCGTCCCGGGTCAGCAAACCTCTGACCTGCACACTGCAATGTCTCATCGCGGATCCTCCCGCCGGCGGACCGGGCGCCCGCCTTACAATTTCATCTTTCGCAGCACGAGCGGCACGCCGCCGATCAGGAACAGGTAGCGGGCGTCGATCAGCTTCTTCATGAGCGCCGCCGGATACCCTTTGAGCTTCCTGCCGCCGACGACGCCGATGGCTTCGTTTTTGCCGAGCGACGCCACCGTGCCGCGGATTTCCGGCTTGAACGGCTTCGTGCTTTCGCCGCGGATGAGCGCGACCAAATTGCGGGCGACCGCGTAACCTTGCTGCATCGCGATTTGCGCCGTCGGCGGATACGGTCTGCCCTCGTCGTTCATGACAATCGAGCAGTCGCCGATAACAAACACGTCGTCGTATCCCGGCATGCGCAAATCCGGTTCCACTTTCACGCGGCCGCGCATCGTTTCAAAGCCCGCTTCCTCGACAAGACGGTTGCCGCGCACGCCGCCGGTCCAAATGACCGTGGCCGCTTTAATTTCCTGTCCGTCTGCGAGCACCACGCCTTCGGGCGTGCATTCCTTGATCGCCGTGCCCACCTTGAACTGCACGCCTTTGTCCGACAGCACCTTCATCGCGTATTCCACCAGCTCCGGATCGAAACCGGGAAGCGCGGTCGGCGCCGCCTCGATGTTGTAAATTTTGACGAGCGACGGGTCGATGTCGTTTTTCCGGCAAAGCACGGGCACGCGGTCGGCCAGCTCGCCGACGAATTCAATGCCCGTAAAACCGGCCCCACCGACGACAAACGTCAAAAATTCCAGACGGTGCGGTTCCTTCTTGTATTTGGCAAACTGATATTCGATATGTTCGCGGATCAGGTTGACGCTGTTGATGCTGCGGATGCTCATCGCGTATTCTTTCATGCCGGGGATGCCGAACGTTTCCGGTTCTCCGCCGAGCGCAATGACCAGATAATCGTACGACAGCGATCCGTCTTCCAGCAGCACTTTTTTCTCGTGCGGACGAATTTGCTGCACCGACGACTTGATGAAGTCGATTTTGAACTCGTCGATCAGCTTCAAAATGTTGACGCGCGCATTGTTGGGATCGTCCGTGCCGGCCGCGGGCATGTGCAGATGGGTCGTGAAGTAATGATAATCGTGCTTGTTGACCAGCGTGACGTCCGCTTCATTGTAGTTGAGTTCCTTCTGCAGCCGCTGCGCGGCCGTGAGACCTCCGTACCCGGCTCCCAAGATGACGATGCGTGGTATTCGGCTCATGTCTGATTTCTTCCCTTCCTCTTCCGATGTTCGGCACTCTTTTTTTCCCTCTCTTTTTCGAAGACGGAGCGCGTCGTGCGAAGCGCGTCCCATTATGTGAAATATTGCACATAAGTCCCCAAAAAATAAGGGTTTGTCAAAACTTGTCCGATGGAAGTCCATATATTCCAAAAGTTATATTACCCCTTTGCATCGAGAAGTGCAAGCATGATTTTGCCATGAATTCGCCGCGAAAATCGGCCGCGGCCATTTCGTCATTCTTGCACGTTTTTGCTCCAAAACGGTATCCCGCTCGAACCGGAAAAGCGCCGGAAATATGCCGTAATAATTTTTGTCAATATGGTGTCACGATTAACGTGCCCCGTTTTCATTTTACATTTCCTATGTATATAATGGATGTCGAATGATCCTACATCGGAGGTGCCTAATCGATGCAAGCGCAGCAGCAGGAAATTGTCGACATTATCGTCATCGGGGGTGGACCTGCCGGCATGTTCGCATCGTTTTACGCGGGCATGCGCCAGGCGAGCGTAAAATTGATCGAGAGCATGCCGCAGCTCGGCGGACAATTGTCCGCGCTGTATCCGGAGAAATATATTTACGATGTCGCCGGATTCCCGAAAGTGACGGCTCAGGAGCTCGTCGACAATCTGAAGCGGCAAATGTCGATTTTCCCGATCCAAGTCTGCCTGGAAGAACGAGTGCTCAACGTGGTCAAACGCGAGGAACGGCTGTTTGAGGTGACCACCGACAAGCAGGTGCATCTGTGCAAATCGGTCATCATCACCGCCGGCGTCGGCGCTTTCGAACCGCGGCGTCTCGAATTGCCCGAGGCGGCCAAGTTCGAAAAACGAAATTTGCACTACTTCGTGCCCGATCTCAACCGATTCGCCGGGCAGAATGTCGTCGTGTGCGGAGGCGGCGATTCCGCCGTCGACTGGTCGCTGATGCTGGCGCCGATCGCGAAAAAAGTGACGCTCGTCCATCGCCGCGACCGATTCCGCGCGCATGAGCACAGCGTGGAACAGCTGTACCAATCTCCGGTCGAAGTGCTGACGTTCAAGGAAGTGGAATCGCTGCAGGGGGAAGACAAGATCGAGTCGATTACGCTGAAGGACAGCAAAACGGGGGAAATCACGGTGCTCGACGTCGACGCCGTCATCGTCAGCTTCGGTTTTGTGTCCTCGCTCGGCCCGATCGAACAGTGGGGGTTGAACATCTCCAAAGGATCGATCGTCGTCGATTCGCGGATGGAAACGTCGATCCCCGGCATCTTTGCCGCCGGCGACATCGTCACGTATCCGGGCAAAGTGAAGCTGATCGCGGTCGGTTTCGGCGAGGCGCCGACGGCGGTGAACAACGCCAAAGTGTACATCGATCCGGACGCCAAGCTGTCCCCGGGCCACAGCAGCAGCATGAAGTTTTAAAACGGGGGCAAGCTATCCTTAATCCTTATCCCAACACTCGATGGAGGCACTTCCGATGCCGTGGATTTGTCCGGTTTGCAACGGTCTGGAAACGATGTCGCCCGCCTGCCCGCGCTGCGGCACCCAAGCGGATGACCAAGGACGCGCGGCCGACATGTTCGGCCCTTACGCCCCCTACCGGCCGATAGACGATCTCAAACGAACCGACGGCCTTCCGGATTTGGCACGGCATTGGTGCGTCCATCTCCTCGTGTGCCCGCAGTGCGGATACCGATGGCAGACGGCGCGGCAGGAACTTTTTTCCCGTACTCCCTGACGATCACGTCCTGACTTGCCCCGTCCATCCACAGCCTATCCACACCCCATGTGGACAAATTGTGCATAAACAAGAGGCGATCGGCCAAACGCACTCTACCGTTCAGGAGTCCGCCGTTTCTTTCCGGATGGCCGCGAAGGAAACGCGGATGCTTTTTTGTTCCATCACGAAGCAGTAATACGTCAACAATGCTATCACCAGCAAACCGAAAACACACGACAACAGCAGCCATACCGGACGGCCCAAGGCGTCGGGCAGCAGGCCGATGCGGTTGAACAGCAGCACGTCCGCCCCCGCCGTCAAAAGCATGGCGAGATTGGACTTGTCCGACAGCTTCGGCCATTGCGAGCGGGTCTCGCGGACGAATGTAAACCAGAACCGCTTCCGGTAAATCCAGTAAACGGCTCCCGCCACGACGAGATAGGCGAGACCATGCGCGGCGATCGCTCCGGGCGCGAGCGGCGCGAAAATGTTCCCCTTCGGCACGCCTGCCAGCGATATCCCCCACACCAGTGCCGAAAGCAGCGACCGCCAACCGTGATAGCAAATGAGGCCGGTAGCCACCGCATACATCCAGTGAATCTGGAAAAACAGCCATACGCTGACGACAAACAGCAGCATTTCCAGACCGATCAAATAGCCGCCCGCCTCCGATGCCTGCACCACATATGAAAACGCTGCCATCTGAACCGCAACGAACAGCGCCTGTCCACGGTTGTCTTCGTAATCGATCCGGAAAAGACCGATCATGATCGCAATCACGCACAACCAGTCCAGGGTGGACAACACCAAGACCGGCAGCATATGCTCGATTGGACCGATGTCCATATTGCGTCCATTTCCCTTCTTCCGTTTCCGAAATCCGAATAAAAAATATCGGAACCCGCGGCAGGCGCGATGCGAAACTTCCACGCCGTTACAGGTTCCGATGGCGTCGTTCGCCGAAAACGCTCGTTGTCAGCACTGCTCGGGCTGCCCCGCTTCATCCTTTGTCCGGAACGAAGAGCCGCATCCGCAGGTCGCGATCGCGTTCGGATTATGGATCGTGAACCCGCCTCCCATGGCCGATTCCTTATAGTCGATTTCGACACCGTTCAAAAACCGGGAACTGCTTTGGTCAATGACCACTTTCAACCCGCGAACGTGCAGTTCCTGATCCTCTTCGGTCATCGTATCGTCAAAACCCATCCCATACGTAAAACCGCTGCATCCGCCGGACTTGACCCCGATGCGCAAAAACAGATCGGGACTCGCTTCCGCTTCGAGCATCTGCTTGATTTTGTCCGCCGCGGCTTCACTGATCTGGATCACGGTCACCCCTCCTCGCTGTCCGGATTTCCGCGCGCCGGCACGGAGCCGGCGTCGCTAGTTCCAGTATACTGCGAATGCTTTTCCCGCTCAAGTGCCAAGACGACCGTCCCTCATGTATTGCACCGTTGTCCAACAGGACCCTTCCTTCATGTATTGCCCCGCTGTCCGGTAAGGATTATAATGATGAAGGTGCCTTTCTTTTGGTGCTGCTTGTGCAAGATTTCACACAGTGAAGAAGCGACGCTTCGTTTTGGATCGTGATTATTGGACAGGAGGAGAAACCGGATGAGCTTAGCCGTCAATCAAGAACGGCGCAAAATGGCGGAAATCGCGGAAAAAGTCCGGTCCGGCGAGCGCTTGACGCTTGAGGACGGGCTGTTTTTGTATCAGACCGACGACCTGCTGACGCTCGGTCAATTGGCCAACGAGCAAAACATGAAAAAAAACGGGCGCAAAGTGTATTTCATCGAAAATATGGCGTTGTATTTCACCAACGTCTGCGAGGCGTCCTGCGCGTTTTGCGGATTCAAGCGCAACCCCGGCGAAGACGGCGCCTACACGCTGACTCCGGACGAAGTGATCGCCTACGCGGAGCAGCATTACCACCCCGGTATCCGGGAATTCCATATTACGGGCGGACACAACCCGACCGTCCCGTTTGACTACTATGTCGACTCCATCCGCGCGCTGAAGCGGCGTTTTCCCGACGTCACCATCAAGGCGTACACGGCGGCGGAGATCGACTTTTTTTCGCGCTTGAGCGGCGAAAGCTACGAAAACGTGCTGAAACGGCTCATCGAAGCGGGCCTCGACACGATGCCCGGCGGCGGCGCGGAAATTTTGTCCGAGCGGTACCGCAAAAAAATGAGCGTCAACAAGGCGACGACCGAACAGTGGCTGGAAGTGCACCGCACCGCCCACCGGCTCGGTCTGCGCACGCACGCGACGATGCTGTACGGATCCATCGAAACGCTGGAGGAACGCCTGCAGCACATGATCCTGCTGAGGGAACTGCAGGACGAAACCGGCGGCTTCATGGTGTTCATCCCGCTGGCGGTGCAGCCCAAGAGCGTGAACGCCGGCATCAAACGCCGCACGACCGCGTTCGAGGACATTCGCACGATCGCGATCAGCCGGCTGATGCTCGATAACTTTGACCACATCAAAGCATACTTTATCAATATCGGCACCCAACTGACCCAGCTGTCGCTGACGTTCGGCGCATCCGACGTGCACGGCACGCTGATCAAGGAGCGGATCAGCCATTCCGCCGGGGCGCTCTCGCAGGAAGGGCTGACCAAAGACGAACTGATCTGGCTCATTCAGGGGGCGCAGCGCATCCCTGTCGAACGCGACACGTTTTACCGGGAAATCCGGGTGTACGAATAACGCGCTCGGTCATCTATGTACCACTTGATACGAGAAAGGACATGCTTGTATGACCCACATCGTCATTCTGGGCGGAGGATATGGCGGTACGACCGTCGCCGGCAAACTGCTGGAAGGAGAACGTCCGCCAGGCACGAAATTGACGCTGATCGACCGCATGCCGTTTATGGGGCTCAAAACGGAATACTACGCGCTCGCGGCCGGAACGGTGGCGGACGCGCACATCCGCCTCCCGTTTCCGAAGCATCCGGATCTGGAACTCGTGCACGGCATTGTGCGGCGCATCGATCCGGTCCGCCAGACCGTCGAACTGGAGGAAGGCGGCCCCGTCTCGTATGACATTTTGGTCATCGCGCTCGGATGCACCGACCGCTATCACGGCATCCCCGGCGCGGCGGAACACACGTTCAGCATCCAGTCGTTTTCCTCCACCCGCCGCACGAGCCAGGCGATTGCCGAATTGAAGCCCTATGCCGCGGTTTCCATCGTCGGCGGCGGGCTGAGCGGCGTCGAGCTGGCCTCGGAGCTCAGGGAAAGCCGTCCCGATCTCAACATTCGCCTGTTTGACCGCGGCGCCAGCATTTTGAGTTCGTTTCCGGAACGGCTGAGGGCGTATGTGCGCGATTGGTTTGAGGAACATCAGGTGGAAATGGTTTCCGGCGCCTCCATCACCCGTGTGGAGGCCGACGGCATCTATAACGGAGACCAACGGGTCGATACGGACTTGACCGTGTGGACGGCCGGCATTCAGCCGGCGGAACCGGTGCAGCAGCTGGATTTGGCCAAAGATCCGCAAGGGCGCCTGCTGATCAACGAATACCATCAACTTCCGCAATTTCCGAACGTGTATGTGGCCGGCGACTGCGCCAGCCTGCCGTTTTCTCCGAGCGCGCAGGCGGCGGAAGCGCAGGGAAAACAAATTGCGCAGGTCATCCAGGCGATCTGGAGGCAGGAGACGCCCCGGCTCGACCGCATCAAACTGAAAGGCGTGCTCGGTTCTCTCGGCAAGAAATCCGGATTCGGCGTCATGGGAACGCGCACGATCATCATCGGCCGCGTGCCGCGGCTGCTCAAAAGCGGCGTGCTTTGGATGTCCAAGCATCATCTCGGCTAGAGATCGAACTCCGGCCAATCTTCGTCCAACTCCGCGATTTTCCGTTCGATCAGTTCCAATAGCTCGTCCGCGGTTTCGGCGGCGACGATTTCGCCGTTCACCATCGCGTAGGGTTGGGCGTAACATTGCCCGCAGTTGCCGAGGCATCCGTATTCAAGAACGTCGTATTCCGGGTTTTGTTCCAAAAGCCGCATGACCCGGTCGGTGCCGTGGTGCATGTTGCCGGCGCAAAATTCGATGATCGGTCTCATGAACCACACCTGCCGCACCGTTTAAATTTGCGTTTCAATGTACTATAATAGAGGAAGGAAGGAGATGATTCAAATGACGGAACAAACGCGCGACAAAGACAAAATGTACGACGAAGTCATGGAAGTTCTCGATAAACTTCGTCCGTTCCTGCAGCGCGACGGCGGCGACTGCGAGCTTGTCGACGTTGAGGACGGCATCGTGAAGCTGCGCCTGATGGGGGCTTGCGGCAGCTGCCCGAGCTCGACGATCACGCTGAAGGCGGGCATCGAACGGGCGCTGATGGAAGAAGTGGAAGGCATCGTCGAGGTTCAACAGGTCTATTAATGGCAATAATGGCCGGAGTTTGCGGACTCCGGCATTTTATTTTTCCGGAACGAATGGCCGTGTCAGCGCAGCGGCAGCGAACGGATCGGGTCCATCCCGCCGTTGACGTTGATGATGTTGCCCGTGACGAAATCCGAAGCGGGATCGCACAAAAAGGCGACGACCCGCGCCACATCTTCCCCGGATCCGGGACGGCCGCGCGGCGTTTCGTCGTCGCGCAGGTGCAGTACTTCGTCGATATTTTGCTCCTTGTGGTCGCCGCGGACGTCGCCGGGACACACCATGTTCACCGTAATGCCGAAGGCGGCCATTTCCGCCGCCAGCGTCTTCGTCAGCGACACGAGCGCGACCTTGGCCGCGGCGTAAGCGGCGCGGTGCGGCCAGCCTCTCGCCTCGGAAGCGTGCGCGAAACCGAAATGGATAATGCGGCCCCAGCGCCGCTCTTGCATGCCGGACAGCACGAGCCAGTCGAGCTCCATGGCGCCGAGCAAATTGCCGCGCACGAGCGCGTCGATGTCCTCCCAGGCGTATTCCGTATACAGTTTTCGCTCGCGGATGAACGGGCCGGCATTGTTCACCAAAATGTCGACGCCGGTACCGAACGTTCGCTCCACTTGTTCCATCATACCGCGCAGCTGGTCCGGTCGGGAGACGTCCGCGGGGAATGCGGCGGCACGCACGCCCAGCGATTCGATGCGCTTCACGAGCGACTCGGCTTCGCTTGCGCTTCGGACGTAATTGACGGCCACGTCGCAGCCGAGTTCCGCGAGCGCGAGCGCCGTTTTTTTGCCCAGTCCGCGGGCGCTTCCCGTGACGAGAGCCAGTCTGCCGGATAATGATCGCATCGCCATCCTCCTTGCCCGTTCAGCCGTTTTTCGGTTTGGAGCCGGACGGTTTCGCATGCTCCCCCGCGTAGGCAAACACGAGATGCATCGAGCGGCTGACCATTTCCCAACCGCTCAAGAGATCGTCCATGTTCGCCTTCAAATTTTCGATCCGCTGGGATTCCCAATATTCCCGCTCCATCGCCTGAAGATCGTCCAGCACTTCGGCATTGATCAGATGAACTTCCACATTGCGCTTTTTGCGCAGCCGCTGCATCGGTTCGTGAAATTCCAGCTTGCATGCGGTCAGCGCGGCTTCCAGGCGCGGGTGCTTTCCCACCGCCCTCAGCTGTCGCAGCACCGTGAAATAGGAATATTTCGGTTTGCTTTTTTCCGTGCGCAGCTCAAACGCTTCGTTCATGAAATATCCGAGTTTGTCCAGCGTGGCGAAAATGCGGATAAACGCGTTTTTGTAAAAATACAAATGCCGGTGATACTCGTCGCGCATCTCCTCCGGCAGCTCCGATTCCTGCACGCCGGCGATGCCGGAGCACAGCTTTTGCGCGCAATAAATGCTCTGTTCCAGCTCATCAAGCGCCCGAACCATCGAAAGCGCGTGCAGTTCCAGCCGGTACGCCCGCGCGCTTCGGCCGTGCCGCCGGTGCTGCTCCCGCAACCGTTCGACATATTGGCGCACCGCCTCGCTGCACTGCGCGAAACGGCCATCATCGACACGCTTTCCTTCATTGAAAAAACGGCGCAGCACAATGGATCCCTCCTGCAGCCAAGGTGCGCAAACCGGCGGCGGTGATGGCGCTTGGGCAACGGAACAACGCCGGATAACGCCGAAACGCGATGATCACGCGCAGACGGGCGGTCGGCTCGGTCATGGAATGGACACGGAAGCCGGGCCGCGACAGGCCGGTTGAACGCGCGGACGATTATGCGCCGGGACGTCCTCACGGTCCCGGCGGCGGTTCATGCGAAGTACTGCTTCCAGCGGGCGCTCACCTTGTCGCGAACGTCTTCGCGCGGGACGAGCCTGCCGGGATAGCCGGGCTTCATGCGCGCGTCAACGATGATCGGCAGTTGATAGCCGAAATGGTGGTTGGCGATTTTTCCGTCCGCGTACATGTCCGTGGCCGGATTGAACCGCGTGAACACGGACCACAAAAACGACGCCTGGCTCTCCGCCACGTCCGCGTCGTCGACGACAAACACGAGCGGCCAGCCCGCGAACGAATCGCGGGACGAAAGAAGCCGCACGGCGAGTTCGGGATCCGCTTCATACGCGGCGCCGGATACCGCCAGGCAGCCGCGGCAAAACGGACGGATGCGGTCGATGCCGGGGAGCGGGCCGCCGGTGTATTCGCCCGCCAGCGTCCGCTTCGGATCGCCGGTGCCGATCATCACCGCTTTGCTGCCGTGGTTCAGCCTGCCGCCAGTGTAATCCAGCGTGTCGTGCGACGTATGGTTGAAAACGAACACGTCCCGTTCCGGATCAAACCGTTCCAGCACCGTTTCGAAAAGGACGGACGCCTTGGACAGATCGACGGGCCGGTCCGTGACGATGAGAAACTTGGTCAGCGTCAGCTGTCCTTCACCCAGGATGCGAAATGCCGTGGAGAGCGATTCGCGTTCATAGCTTTCCCGCACGACGGCCGCCGCCAGCGAATGAAAACCGGTTTCGCCATAGGTCCACAGATCGCGGACGCCCGGCATCGCCATCGGGAAAGCGGGAGACAACAGCCGCTGCAAAAACTCGCCCAAATAATAGTCTTCCTGCCGCGGTTCGCCGACGACCGTCGCCGGGTAGATCGCGTCTTTGCGCCGCCACACATGGCTGACCCGGAACACCGGGAAATCATGCTGCAGCGAATAGTACCCGTAATGGTCGCCGAAAGGCCCTTCGGGACGGCGTTCAAAAGGCGGCACTATCCCGTGGATGGCGAACTCCGCCTCCGCCACGAGCCGGTGCCGGCCGATCGGATCCGGCGTCACGGGCAGCTTGTCTCCCAGGATCAGCGACGTGATCATCAGTTCCGGCAGCTGCTCGGGCACCGGGGCGATGGCGGAAGCGATGAGCGCGGGCGGTCCGCCGAGAAACACCGTCACCGGCAGCGCTTGTCCCGCCGATTCCGCCTCGTGATAATGAAATCCGCCGCCCTTGTGAATTTGCCAATGCATGCCGGTCGTTTGGCCGTCGAAGATCTGCATGCGGTACATGCCGAGATTGTGCTGCCCCGTGCGCGGGTGTTCCGTATATACAAGCGGCAAGGTAATGAAGGGGCCGCCGTCATCCGGCCAGCTCGTCAGCGCCGGCAGCCCGGCCAAGGGAGCTTCCTTGTCGCAAACTTCCAGCACCGGCGCCCTGCGCGCGGGCACCGTCCGCGTGCCGACTTTGGCGATTTGCCAAAGCAGGTCCCTTTCGCGCCAAAGCGCTTTCGGCGTCGGCGGCAAGAGCGTGTGCATCGCCGACACGATGCGCTTCATCAGCTGTTCCGGGCGCGGTCCGAACGCCATCTCCACCCGTTTCGGCGTGCCGAACAAGTTGGTCACGACCGGAAACGGGCTTCCCTCGACGCGGCGGAACAACAGCGCCGGGCCTCCTTCCTCGATCACCCGGCGGTGAATTTCGGCGATTTCCAGGTCCGGGCTGACCGGAACGTCGATGACGGCAAGTTCCTTCTCCTTCCGCAGCGCGTCAAGAAACGTTCTTAGATTCGGATACATGAACCGACGCTTCCCCCAATCGCCATACGACAAAACTCATGTAGCTCAGAACGCCGAACAGGCCGGCCACCAACATGTTGTGAAGCAGGCTGGTCAACAGATGCCAGCTTTCCGAATCGAGGGTAAGCATCATGATCCCGCCGCTCAAGATTTGCGCCACGACCAGAAGAAGCGACCACCTGCCGAAATTGCGCAGCATGCGGTTCTCCGCATCGTGCCGCTCTCCCCACAGCGCCAACCAGACGACGAGCACGAACAGCAGCGCGGAAGCGGCGCGGTGCAAAAACGCGATGCCCGCTTCTCCGGACAGCTCCGGAATCCATTCGCCGTTGCACAGCGGCCAGCCCCGGCAGCCGCTGACGGATTCGGTGTGGCGGACATAGGCTCCGAGGTACACGACAATATACGTATAAAACAGCGTAAACCAGACGAGCAGCCGAAATCCGGGTTTGACCGGTTTCATGCCGTCGAGCCGCTCTCCCCAACCGTCGGCATGGGCGGGCAGATGCAGCGTGCGCACGGCGATCACCAACAGCAGCGTAAACGCAAACGCGATGAGCGAAATGCCGAAATGCAGCGCCATCACGAGATCCGATTGGCTCCACTTGACGGCCATCGCGCCCAGCGCCGCCTGAACCACGGTGAACAGCAGCGCTCCCGCGGCGTACAGACGCGCATCCTTGCGCTTCGTCGCGCGAAACGTCCAGATGAACGCCGCCAGCACCATCAATCCGACGATGCCGCTAACCGCACGGTGGCTGTATTCGATCATGGAACCGATCGTGTAGGCGGGGACCCATTTTCCGTTGCACAGCGGCCAAGTGTTCCCGCATTCGTCGCCGGAATCCGTCTTGGTCACGAGCGCGCCCATCAAAAGCACGAGCAGCATGCCGATGCACGTCCACAGAGCCAAACGTTGTAAACCCCGCATGTCATCACCTTTCGCAAACTTGTCTCGAAAGTACCACATCCATTATAGCGATCTTTTCATGGCAATTCCATGTTCATTCTGTTACAAACCGGTCACAGGGGCTGGATCGGCAAGGCTTTTGATCACAAATCGCGTCCCGCGCGGCGCCGCCGACAAAAGGAAAGCCCTGCGCCGACAGGCGCAGGGCGGACGGACCGACCGGGCGTTTAGCGTCGGGAGCGGGGCGATAAGCCGCTCCGTTCAGTTGACGGCTTCCGCCACCGCGGCGCCGCGGTCGAGAAACTGTTCGATTTCTTCCCTCGTTTTGCGAAGCTTGCTGACAAACCGGATCAGTTCCCGCCCTTGCTTGAACAGGATGAAACTCGGAATGCCGAGCACGTTCAGCTCCACGCACAAATCCGGCAGTTGGTCGCGATCCACGGCCACGAACCGGAAACGGTCGGCGTATTTTTTCTCCACATCGGGCATGAAAGGCTCGATAAAATGGCAGTCCTTGCACCATGTCGTCTTAAATACGGCCACCGTCGGCGTGCGGTCGGAGATCGCCTCGCGAAATTCCGCTTCCGTCCCGATTGTGATCATCCACGTTCCCTCCCGGCAACTCCTGTTTTCTTCTTAATGATTACATTACCATCGAGAACGTCGGCGATCAATCGGGCTTGCGGCGGTCGATCAATAATACGAGAAGGTGATCGTCGCCATGTCCCAATCGGCGTCGTATTCCACGACACCGCCGAACGCCTCCGCAACGGCGCGCACCGGCAAATACAGCATCGCATCACGAATGACCGGCGCGGCGGACAACTGCAGCGCTTCCCCGTCCAAAGCGGCGTCTCGGCTGTCCACCTGCATCTCGAGGGTCTGGCCGGTCACTTCATTGAAGATGACCACCTCATTGGTTTCCATGTCCCATGAGACGTTCAAATCCAAATAATAAGCGAGCCAATAAGCTTCCGCATACGATGCGCCCTTGCTCTTGAACACCTCTTCCTCGTCCAGCCATACGTAGAACGTTTCGGTGTTCGCGCCCGCCAGTCTCAAGAGATCGGCAATCGCCGAATCCGGATCGACGGACTGATTCAGCAATCGGGAAAACTCCCAATCATCCACGGAAATGCCGTCCGCAACGTCCGGCCGGTCGGCGGTCACATTCCCGTTGACGTTCCAAATATCCTGGGTAACGCTGACGCGAATGCCGTCAAAGCCCGGCACCGGCAGCGGCAGTTCCGGCTTGATCAACAGTTCCGCTTCCGACTTGCGCACCCGCAGCGCCGAATCGACATATACGCTGAAATCCAGATAGGTGTCGCGGTTCAGCAGGTTCAGGCCTCCCACCTGCAGCGACGAATTGAGTTCCTCCGCAAATTCGTCATAGTTGTTCAGCGCTTCTTCATATCCGAACGCCAAGGTCGTATACAGAAACTCGACGACCAGCGTCTTGTTGTCGGCGTATTTTTCCATCAAACGGAGAATCTCGGTATCGAAATCTTCATCTTCCAGCGCTTTCCGTTCCTGTTCAATCGATTTCACGATGATCGGGAACAGCGCGTCATACGCGTCGGAGAGAAACTCGCGCAGTCCTTCCTCGTCTTTGGCGAGATTTTGCAAGAACAGTTTCAGCCAATCGAGCAATTCGTCGCCGTACAGCACCGCGTTCACTTTGGTCGTAAACACGTTTTCCCCGTTGATTTCCACGGTCGTCGGCTCGACGGAAATTTGTTTCGGATTCGGCAAATGGACGGTCACGTATTCCATGATCGACCGGTTGAAAGACTGGCTGATCTCTGCAAGTTCGGCGTCGGAAATCAATCCGGCGAGATCTTCCGCCGAAATGCCGGAATCCATCACGAGCGGACGCTCGATCCCTTCCACCTGCAGTACGGTCTCCGTCGCCGATGAGTACAACGACAGCGGAATCTTCTGATCGGAAAACGCGATATACCCGCTGGCCGACGTGACAGACGCACTTTCCATCTTGATCTTTTCAAGCTCGATCCGGAAATCTTTCAAGACGGCAAACAGGGCGGGATCCATCCCCATCAACTGCGCCAAGTCTTCGTCGAACAGCAGCTCCAACGACACGGAGGCGCTTCCCTCGTAGGATTTCACGGTTGCGGAATTTTGCAGCGCCTTGTTGATATCCACGCCGCCGATCGATTCGCACGCAGCGACAAACAGCAGCAGCACCGCGGTCAGCATGGCAAGCCAAAGCTTCTTTTTCCCTCGGAACATCCGCTCTTCACTCCCAATTCCTATGTATTGTACGCACTCCTATCTTAGCATAGGAATTCCAATGAAATACAGTGCTTTTTTTGTAACCTAAGTCACAAAAACTTGTACTTTGCGTAGGAAGAAAGATCGGCGCGGCGGCAGCGAACGTGAAGAAAATGAAGGCTGGCGATGTGCGCACCGGGCGGACATCGTGTGGATTTCGCGTGCGTAAAATCGTGTAGGATTTTTTGGAAAGAGGGCGAACTATTATGCGTGGGAGGGAAGAAAAGGAAGAAAAAGGGGGGAATTGACGATATGATCGAGGAGCTCGTCTGGCGCAAAAATCGGGTGAGGCTTCACCTGGCGGAGGGCAGCCGCTCCGTAACCGGTCGCATCACCCGCTACGACGCGCGAAAGGGACTGATTCGGCTGGATTCGGGCATCCTCGTACCGGAGCCGTGGGTGCTGAAAATCGAGGTGCTGGATGAGGAAGAAGGGGGGAAGCGGCGTAAATGAACGGGGCGGCGCGGGAAGCGCCGCTCTAGCTATCCGGAACGGCGGACGCGGCCGGAGAAAACCGTCAGCCATTTTCGCACCGGAGCGGGAAAAGCCGCAACATCCGCGTCGGTCACCACCCGGAACGCGAACAGGCAGAATGGATACAGCGCGAAAATGACGCCGCCGACGACGGCGGATTGGATCAATTCAAACAGCAGCGAAGGCCCAAAGCGCACGGCGTCGAGCCCTCTCAGCGCCGCGATGCCGACCGCCGTCTGCAGTGCGCCCGCCGCCAAAAAGCCGGTCCAGCGCCGTCCGAGCACCCGAAACGGAACGAGCCGTCTCAACAGCCGCAAATTCAGCAGCATGATGGCGATAAAGCACAATGCCGTCGCAGCCACGACGCCGTAAATGCCAAGCAGCGGGGCGAGCGCGTAACCGGCCGCCAGTTTGACGATGATGCCGACCGCGACATACCCCGCCGCCGCCCGCGTCCTTCCCAGCCCCATGAGCACGGACGCGCTCGTCATCATCATGATCTGAAACAGCGACGAAAAGGTGAGCATCGAGGCGATGCCCCAGCCGTTCGCGTCGCTGAACAAGAGCCCGATGACCGGCTCCGCGGCGACGGTCAGCGCGATGGTCAACGGCCACCCCGTCAACAGGGCGATTCGCAGCGCCTGCGACGTTTTGGCGCGCAGCTCCTCCCCGTCGCGGCGCGCAAACGCCGCCGAAATGACCGGCACCGCCGAGGTGCTCAGCGCGATGGCGAGAATCGGCGGAATGCCCGCGAGCGGCTGCGCTTTTCCGTTCAGCACGCCGAGCGCCTCCTTGGCCGCCTCGTATCCGATGTCTCCGCGCAGCAGGCCGATGACCGTGGAGCTGTCGATCGCGTACACCAGGGGGACGGTCAAGGAAATGATGCTGATCGGGATGGACAGCCGGAAAATTTGCCGGTATATGGCGCGGTACCCGACGTGGGTTCGCCGCTCGGGCCCCACGCCCAGGCTGGCGCCGATGGGCGACTTCGGCACGGGAAGATGCGACGTCGGAGGCGAAAGAACGACGGACGTTTTACGCCTCGCGGGCTTCAGTTTCCGCTGGAAATGCAGCATGACCAAAAACGCGGCGATCGCGCCGGCCACGGCGCCGCCGGAGGCGCCGGCGATGATGACTTCGTCTTCATATCCGATTTTCAGCAGGACAAACGCGAGAACGACGGCCGTGCCGACCCGCCAAATTTGCTCGAAAATTTGCGACAGCCCGCCGGCCAGCATGAACTGCCGCCCCTGAAAATACCCGCGCATGATCGCGATCAGCGGAAAAATGAGCAGCGCCGGCGCGATGGTGCGGATCGATAGCGCCGCGTGCTCGTCCTGCGCGATATGGCGGGCATAATACGGAGCCGCAGCGTACAGCAGCACCGCGCTGGCCAGACCGGCGGCGAGCGCGAACCAAACCGCGGCGCGGTAAATCCGCTGCGCCTCGTCGTCGCGCCTCAAGGCGAGCCGTTCGGCGACCAGCTTGCTGATGGCGCTCGGAATGCCCGCCGTGGCGACCGTCAGCAGCATGCCGTACACATTATAGGCGATGCCGAACGTCGCCATGCCCTGGTCGCCCAGCAGATGCTGCAGCGGCACCTTCTGGATGAGCCCGAGAAACCGCGCGACAAACGCCGCCGCGGCCAGTATGATCGTTCCTTTGATCAAAGTGTCTTTGCTCAATGCCCGGCCTGCCTTTCTGCACTGCGCCCGCCCAGGACATGCGCCGTACGGTGTGCACGCCTTGTCCGCCGGCGGCTGGCCATTTCGCTTTGATTCAACGATGCGCCGACGGCGGAAGCCGCGAATCCGCCCCGGCGGCGCGGTTCGCGGCCATGTTCTTCTGCGGCGCAGGACATGCACCGAACGGCGTCCTCACGCTGTCCTCCGGCGGCTCGCCATTTCGCTTCGGTTCCACGATGCGTCAACGGCGGAAACCGCGGCCCCGCCTTGCCCGCAGCCTTAGTTCACGGAAATGTTTTCGAGCGGCGCGGCATTCCCGTACCGCGGAGCCGCACCGCGGCCGGAAGCCGCCCATCTGACCGCGTTGGAAATCACCTTGAGCACATTCGGGTCGTGATAGGTCGGATACGTCTCGTGTCCGGGGCGGAAATAGAACACTTTTCCTTGTCCGCGTTGATAACAGCATCCGCTGCGAAACACTTCGCCGCCCGCAAACCAGCTGACGAACACGAGTTCGTCCGGCGCCGGGATGTCAAAGTGCTCGCCGTACATTTCTTCCTGGGCGATTTCGAAATATTCCCCGAGACCTTCGGCAATCGGATGCGAGGGCGAAACGACCCAGATGCGCTCCTTCTCGCCCGCTTCCCGCCATTTCAAATCGCAGGTCGTACCCATCAGTTTTTTGAATATTTTCGAGAAATGGCCGGAGTGCAGCACGATCAGCCCCATCCCCGCCAGCACGCGCCGATGCACGCGTTCCACCACCTGATCGGACACTTGATCGTGCGCCACGTGTCCCCACCAGATCAACACGTCGGTTTGATCCAGCACTTCCTGCGTCAAGCCGTGCTCCGGCTCGTCCAAGGTCGCGGTGCGAATGTCGAAATCGCTGCAGGCGATGCCCTTGGCAATCGCCCGATGCATGCCTTCCGGATACAATTCCGCCACTTGGGCGTTCTTCTTCTCATGGACATATTCATGCCAAACCGTTACGCGGATCATGGAAAATCTCCTTCCCTGCAAGTAAAATTGCGAGCAACCCCCATTATATCGTTTCGGCCCGGGATCATCCAGACGCGAAGCGGCGCAGTTGTCCCGGACATGCCGGGCGATCATTCGCCGCATTCCTCTCTACGCAGCCGCTTCCGTTACAGCCGCTCCTCCAAAATCTTGCGAATCATCAGCGCCACGCCATCCTCGTCGTTCGTCGCGGTCACCCAGCGCGCGGCGCTCTTGACCGCCGGCTGCGCGTTGCCCATCGCGACCCCGAAACCGGCGCTCTTGATCATTTCCACATCGTTCAGGCTGTCTCCGACGGCCGCCACCGCGCCCATCTCCAGCCCGAGTCTTGCGCACACTTCCCGCAGCGCGGCCGCCTTGCTGACGCCGCGCGGATTGATTTCCAAGTTGCAAGGATGCGAGTTCGTTACCTCGAACTCGCCCAGTTCGGCCAATTTCCCGCGAATGTGCTCCCTTACTTCGTCATTCTCTTCAAAAAAACCGAATTTCAACCATTGCTCTTGCGACGGCGCCTTCTCCCAGTTATCCCTGTTAAATACGCCGCTCGAAGCGGAATACGCCCAATACCACGATCCGGATTCCAGCGCGATTTCCCGCATGCGCCGCACCTCATCGGTCTGCAGCGTAATCCGCCGCCAGACGCGGTCCGCGTCCTGGCGAATTTCGCTGCCGTTCACCAACACCATCGGCGTCGTCAGACCGAGGCTTTGGTAATAGGGCAGCGCGTTCTGGATGCCGCGTCCGGTCGCGAGGCAGACATGAATTCCCGCTCGTGTCGCTTCCGCGATCCATCGCCGGTTTTCTTCCGAAATATCCTCGTTGCTGTCGAGCAGCGTGCCGTCCATGTCCAGCGCAATCAGTCGAATGCTCACTGATGCTGCACCGCCTTTCCGCCTGATTCGGCAACGTAAGTTTGATGCCACAGGGAGAAAATGTATACCGTCCACAGCGGGCGGGAATAGTCCCCCTGACCGTTTCGATGCTTGTTCAGCATTTGTTCCACATACGGCATCCGAAAATACTCGTCAGCGCCGGAGCCCCGAATCTCTTCCAGAATGCGCGATCCGGCCTCCCCCTTCACCCAATCCCTGATCGGCACCGGAAATCCGAGCTTGGGCCGGTTCAGGATAAAATCGGGCACGATGCCCTCCATCGCCTTGCGGAGCGCGTATTTTGTCGTGCCGTTCGCCACGCGGTACGAAGCGGGAATGCGGCGCGCCAGTTCGAACAGTTCCTTGTCCAGAAACGGCACGCGCAGCTCCAGGGAATGCGCCATCGTCATCTTGTCCGCCTTCATCAGGATATCTCCGGGCAGCCAAAGATTCATGTCGATGTACTGCATGCGGGAAACCGGATCCAGATGCCGCGTCTTGGCGTAATATTGATCGGCGATCCGCCACGGGTTGCGGCCAAGCCGCAGCAAATCCGCGTTCGCCAGCAGTTCCGCCTTGGCGTCTTCGCTGAAAATGCGCGCGTTGCCGAGAAACCGGCGTTCAAGCGGCGTCGTCGCCCGCAGCAAGTAGTTTCGTCCCGGCACACCCGCGGGCAGCAGGGAAGCGAGCCGGTGCAGAACGCTCCGCAGCGGGCCCGGCAGCCAGGAAATCGGTTTGAGCGCCAGCGGTTCCCGGTAAATCCGGTATCCGCCGAACAGTTCGTCCGCCCCTTCTCCCGACAGCACGACCGTCACATGCTCCCGCGCGAGGCCGGCCACGTGATACAGCGCGATCGCGGACGGATCCGCCACCGGTTCGTCCTGGTGCCATACCGCTTTCGGCAGCGTGTCGAAAAACTCCCGCTCGGTGATCACTTTGGCGTAATGCTCCGTACCGATGGCGCGAGCGGTTTCGGCGGCAATCCTCGTTTCGTTGTTCGGTCCGTCGAATCCGACGGAAAACGTCTTGATCGGCTCGATCGAACGCATCAGCGCCGCAATCGAGGTGGAGTCGATGCCGCTGGACAAAAAACAACCGCGCCGGACGTCGCTGACCAGATGATGGACGACGGAATCTTTCAGACGGGCGCGAATGTCCTCCACGATGTCGGAAAAAGGCCGATCTTCGGGCTCGAACATCGGATCCCAGTACCTGCGAATCTCCACTCTGCCGTCAAGGTCCACCTTGATCGTGTGCGCCGGCGGAAGCTTGCGGATGCCTTCGAACATCGTATCGGGCTCCGGCACATACTGGAACGTCAAATAGCTGCCCAACGAACCGAAATCGATCCGCCGCTTCACGCCGTCGAGCGCGAGCAGGCTCTTGATTTCCGAGGCGAACGCAAAGCGGTCCGGCTCATGGAAATAATAAAACGGCTTGATGCCGAAATGGTCCCGCGCGCCGAACAGCGTTCCGTTCCGGCGGTCCCACAGCGCGAAGCCGAACATGCCGCGAAAATGGCGCACGCAATCTTCGCCGTATTGTTCGTACATATGGACGATCACTTCGGTATCGGACCGGGTGCGGAACCGGTGTCCCGCCGCTTCGAGGTCCGCCCGGAGCTGTTTGTAATTGTAAATCTCGCCGTTGAAGACGACCCAGATGCTGCCGTCCTCGTTGCTGAGCGGCTGATGTCCTTCTTGCAAGTCGATGATCGACAGCCTGCGGAAACCGAGGCCGACGCCCGCGTCCCGCCAAATGCCGGCATCATCGGGACCGCGGTGCACGATCCGGTTCATCATCGAGAGCAGGTCCGCTTCCTCGGGCATCCTCCGGTCAAAATGCAAAATTCCCGTTATTCCACACATATCGGGGCGTTGGTCCTTTCCGTGTCAAAGATCCGTTGCTGCGATAGGCGATGCGATTCAACAGCACTGCGCGGGGACAAGTGCGCGATATCGTATGCCGGTCAGTCCGCGGGCCGGAAACGAAAAAACGCGATTCACCGCGCCGCTTCCACAAAACGGCGGGCGGTTTGTTCGATGTCGTCGTACCGGCCTTCGCGCACCGCGTTTTTGTCGACCAGATTGCCGCCGAGGCCGACCGCGACCACCCCGGCTTCCAGGAAATCCCGGATATTGTCGAGGCTGACTCCCCCCGTGGCGATCATCGGAATGTGGCCGAGCGGCGCCCGCACTTCCCGGATATACTTGACGCCCAATGAAGCGGTCGGGAACACTTTGACGGCGGAAGCGCCGGCTTTCCAGGCGCGGACGATTTCCGTCGGCGTCATGACGCCCGGCCACACGTCGATGCCCCGATCGAGACCGTAAGCGACCACTTCTTCATCGAGATTCGGCGAAATGAGAAACTGCGCGCCGGCGGCGACGGCTTCTTCCGCCATGCGGCGGTCCAGCACCGTGCCCGCGCCGACGAACACCCGATCTCCAAAGCGCTGCCGCCATCTCGAGATCATGTCCAGCGCGCCGTCGGTATTCATCGTCGCTTCCAACAGCCGCACGCCGCCGCGAATGAGCGCTTCCGCGACCGGATCCGCGCGGTCTTCCGGCACCCCTCTCAAAATGGCGACCAGTTTTTCTTTCTTCAACGTTTCCAGCATTGCATTGACGGCCATGACTTTTTTCGGCTCCTTTCCGTACTCCTTGCGGTGGGATCCGTCCGGAACGTTCCCGCTGCCCTTGGGCTGATGTCGGTTACATGTTCTTTCGCAACTGCACCGGCGCGAACCCGATTCTACCGGCTCGCACCGTGCGGTCCGCCAACCGGACCAAACCAAATTGTAACATATGACGGACAAAATCGGTACTCGGCGCGGCCCCGTACCCGCCTTCCCGCCTGAAAAACGGAAAGGCCGGCGGTCGGACACCGCACAGCCTTAAGGCGTGTCTTCGGACTTCTGCGCCAAGCCGTACGCCGCGTCATAGGCGTCGAACACCTTGCGCGCGATCGGCCCCGCCCCCCAGGCGCCGTATCCGCCGTTCGGCACGACGACGGCGACGGCCAGCTTCGGCTTCTCCGCCGGGGCGTAAGCGATAAATACCGCGTTCTCGAGCCGCTGTGCGGCCACATCGCTTTCGGACGTGCCGGTTTTGCGGGCGACCGTGTACGGAAATCCCTCAAATCCTTGCACGCCGACCTGGAGCATGCCGGCTTCCACTTCATCCCAGTAAGCGTCCGGAAACTCGACGGTATTCAAAAAGACCGGCTCGAACTGCTGTACCGTTTTGCCGTCGTACGTTTCGATTTTTTCGACAAACTGCGGTTTCGGACGCTTGCCGCGGTTGGCGAGGGTGGCGGCGTACTGCGCGAGCTGCAGCGTCGTGTACCTCGCCCCCTGGCCGAAGGAGGAAAACACCATGGCCGCCTGGGCGCTCGAGTTTTTGGCCATGGAATAATATTCCTTGATGCCGGGGTGTTCCCCGGGCAGTCCGCTGCCGGTCGTCACCCCGAGACCGAACTGCGTCACGTAGGAGTCCCAGACGTCCAGCACTTTGTCGCCGCCGTACTTGTTGTACAGCGGAATCCCGACTTTCTCCGCCATGAACGTGTTGGACGATACCGCGATGGCGCGCGTCGGATCCATATTCCCGTAACTGACGCTGTTCGAATTGGAAATTTTCGAATTGTCGCGGCCGTAGTAAAACACGCCGCGGTCATTGTAAACCGTATCGGTCGAGATGACCTTTTCGTTCAGCCCGATCAGCACCGTCAGCGGCTTCATCGTGGAGCCGAGCGGCACGAAGGAAGTCGGCAGGCGGCCGCGTTCCTTGTCGTCCATGACGTTCGGCGGCACGTCCTGAATGGTGCCGTTGCGGTACACATACTGGATTTTTTCGTAATTTTCCGGACTGATGCGGCCGTTGCGCCAAACGTTCGGATCATAATCCGGATAGCTGACCATCGCGACCACCTTGCCGGTGTCCACTTCCATCGCCACCACATATCCGGTCAAGGCGTTCACGCCTTTGCTGTTGACCTTCCGGTACACCGGATCGGTGCGCAGCACTTCGAGATGATCGCGCACCGCCTTTTCGGCCGCCAGCTGGACGTCTTTGTCGATCGTCAAATACAGATGGTTTCCCATCGTCGGCGGGGTAATGACCGGTTCGCCGATAATTTGCCCTACGGCGTTGATCGGGTACGTCTTGCGCCCGCTCTGTCCGCGCAGCTGCCGTTCGTACATGAGCTCGATGCCGTCGAAGCCGACGTTTTCCGTCATCAAATATTTATCGGGCGTGTCGCGGTAATACTCGATATGATTGATGGCGGTCGAATACTGCCGCAAGTAGCCGACGAGCTGCGCGGCGATGCCGGTTTTCTCGTCGTCCACGACGGTTTCGGTCGCGTATTCGCGCACGCTCTCCTCCACGATGTCGATGTTTTTGAATTCGTCGCGATGTTCGAGAATGTACGCGATCTCCCGGTCGGTCAAATCGTTCTTGATGCGGCGCGGCGAAGACAGCCGGTCCATAATGGTTTTCTGCTTCTTGTTGATGTCGTACCCGACGTCCATCGCATCGACGATCTCGGCGGCGGTCATCCGGCCTTTCTCGGTGCCGTATTCCGCAAATATACGCTCAAGCTCGCGGGCGAGCCGGATGACTTCGTCGGGGGACTGCCCCATGTCGTATTGGTAATACAGCGTCTGCGTCGAGGTGGACACCGCGATCGGATAACCGTTCCGGTCGTAAATGTTGCCGCGGATCGGGGGAATATCGTAGGGAAACACGGACGTCGAGTTTTTCATCGCCTTCAGTTCGGCGCCTTCGACAAACTGCAAAATGGCGAGCCGCACGATCAGGATGGAAAAAAGGACAAACACCGCGAAGAAAAACACGTTCAGCCGGAACGCGAAATGCCTGCGTTTGATGATTTCTTTCTTGCCCGGGTCCTGGGCCGCGTTCATCACCGCCACCTCCTTTCGGAAAATGCATCGCCCGGGCGGTTTGCGAAAGCAGGGGGGCGCGCACCGCCGCGCGGGGAAGCGGCAGCCGTTTCCGCCTCACGGCGTCATCAGCTCCTCGCCTCCGGTCGGCGCCGGTGCGGACGGGGAGGCCGGCGCTTGGCGATGCCGAAGACCGGCGGCGGTCCACCGCCCCGGACTAGGCCTCCTTCGAAGCTGCGGCCCTGTCGTAAACCGCCCCGAAGCATCCCCGGTTGCAAGCGGCCCGGACGCTTCTCTTTCGAAGCCGGAACGTCGGCAACCGCCTCTCCGCTTCGATTCGGACGCCGGCCGACGTTATGGCCGCGTTACCCGTTCCCGTTCGCTCTCGCCCGTTCGATGTATGTACGAATCGCGTCGTTCATGTCGATTTCAAATGAGTATCCCTTGAATTCGATTTTCACTTTGTCGGAACCAGAGTCGCCGGTGATCGTCACGTTCCGGCTGCGCACTTCGTACGCGCCGTCTCCGAGTTGGCGAAATTCCGCCTGCGCGGCTTCGCCGACCATCACTTCCAGCGCCTCCTCCTTGACGAAATCCATCACCTGTCCGCCGACGTCGCTGATCATTTCGGTGTAGTTGGCGCCGTAATAAATGACGCCGGCGGCGATGGCGATCACAAGCACCCATTTGACGACCGTTTTGACCACTTTGATGATCACGGCGAGCAAAATGACCGCGACGACCAGCACGTACCAGCGATCCTGGGCAAACTGCGAAAGATGATCCAGAACCTGATCCATACCGACACCATCCCCGTTCTCTTCCGTTCAATATCCAGATTATATCACATTGGGACGCCTCGCCATAGTCCGGCATGGGGACGCCTCGCCTTAGTCCGGCATGCCGAATGCAACCGCTTCCTTGCCGCGGGCGCGTCCGGACAAGTTGCGGCAAGGGCATATCCCGTCCCGTTCAGGCGTACAAGTAGGGTAACGGCATGTCGACGGCGGCCCGGGCGCACCGGCCGCCGCGTGCGCCGTCATCACGAGAGGACGGGTGATCCGTTTTGAAAACCGCGGTTTGGCTGTACCTGTTTATGTTCGTGGCCATTTTCGATTTGCATGCGCAGTATCCCGTACTGTCGCCGTTCGCATTGTCGATCGGGGCGACGCCTTCGTTCATCGGACTGATCATGGGCTTGTACTCCGCCACCCATATTCCCGGCAATCTGCTCGCCGGCATCGGCGTCGACCGGTACGGCAGCAAGTGGTTTATCTCCATCAGCCTGATCGGCGCCGGCGTGCTGCTTTTGCTGCAGGCGCGCGTTACCGATCCGTGGCAGCTCTTGGCCATCCGTTCGGTCAGCGGGTTCGTGCTCGCGTTCCTGTCTCCGGCATGCATGGCCATGTTGGCCAAACTGGCGCGGGACCACATCCAACAAGGGCATCTGATGTCCGGAAACGGGCTGGTACATACGCTGGCGTCGGTGGTGTCCCCGGCTGCGGGCGCATATCTCGTCGCCCGGCTCGGATTCCATCTCATGTTCACCGTGCTCGGCGTCGTTTTGATCGGCGTCGGGTTGCTCTGCATCGCTTTTTTGAAGGAACGCGCTCCGCGGGCCGATGCGCCGTCAACATCCCGGGAGAGCATGGACGCGCTGCACGCGCTCCCTGCGCCGGCGCACGTCCGGCAGCCGCTCCAGGCCGGACAACGGGAAAAAGCGCCCGGAATCCCGTGGCTGTTTTTCGCCCTTCCGCTCGGCATCTCGTGCACGCAGGGCATCCTGTATTTCGAGCTGCCGCTGTCCGGCGACGGCAGCCGGTCGATCATCACGTCGGGCATCCTGTTTTCGGTCATCAGTTTGGGGGCGCTGCTGACGTTGAGCATGCTGTTTCTGAACCGGTTTTCCCCGCTGGCGCGCACCGCGCTCGGCAGCCTGACGCTCGCGCTGTCTTTTTTCCTCATGTCCGTCGACCAACCGCTGCCCGTGATGGCGATCCTGTTTCTGATCGGCATGGCCAAAGGCATCGTCTACCCGGCCATCGCCACGTTCCTCGCCACGCTGACACATCATGAAACCTACGGAAGGGTGTTTGCCCTTTTGTCCATCTCGTATTCGCTGGGCTCGTTTATCGGCCCGCTGCTGGCCGGCAACCTGCGCGACGAACTTTCCCCTTATTTTCTCGCGTTTCTCGTGCTGTCGGCCGCTCTCACCCTGCTGACCTTTGTCCCGCAAGACGGCGCGGGCGCCCACGGCGGCGCGATGTCCATTCGACATTTCCCAGGAAATCATTACAATAAAAATTAGACGGTATGCAAAACGGGGGCCGCATTTCCCGAACGCGCAAGAGGTTCGCCGGACGTGTGGCCGGCCGCATGGATCGCGGTCGCCGCGACGAAACCGCCGGCTGCCGCATGTGCCGGCGGCGGGCTGAAAAGCGGCAGGGACCCGCCCGCCGCGACGAAACGTAGGAGGAGGGCCGCACCAGGTGGACATCGTCATCATTGTGGAAGGCAAACGCGACAAGGAACGGTTGAGTTCGATCGTCACCGACCGGGTGGAGATTCTTTGCACATTCGGCATTCCCGGTACCGACAAGCTCGAGGAGCTGCGGCGCCGGGTCGGCGACCGCAGCGTCTACGTGTTCACGGACAACGACGCCTCCGGACGGAAAATCCGGGCGCGTCTTTGTGAGACGTTCCCCGACGCCGAACAGCTGTACACCCGCAAAGGATACGCCGGCGTGGAAGGCACGCCTCCGGAGTATGTGATCCGCCAGCTGGAAAAAGCCGGTCTCGGCGACTACATTGCCGTTCCTCAAAATACAAATGAAGAATGGAGCAAGTAGATGACCGCCGTCATCGTGATCATGCTGAACGCCGTGGACGCGAAAACCGCCTGCGAGGCGAACTCGGGCTCATTGTCGAACTCGACCGCCAGCAGCACGCTCGTCAGCGACGTCGGCACCGCGCAGGACACAATCAGCGCCGCGGCCATTTCCCCTTCAAACCCCATCAGCCACACGATCAGCCAACCGAGCGCGGGACCGGCCAGCAGCCGCAGCGCGTTGGAAATCAGCACATCGCCGAGCCGCAGCGTCCACTTCATCGCTCCGAGTTGAACGCCGAGCGTGACGAGCGCGGTCACGATAAACCCGTCCGCGATGTAATTGAGCGGAGTGTACAGCGGCGACGGAATCGGCACGCTGAAACCGCGCAGCAGGAACGCCAGCGGAATCGCGTAAATAACCGGCATGCCCAGAATCGTCTTCAGCGTCTTGTCGAACGACATCCGGTGCGAGTTGACGCTGTACACGCCGTAGGTGTTCGGCAGAAGGCTCTGCATCATCGAAATAATGATTTGGATGGACAGCGTAAACGGATTGTTGGCAAATACGAGCTGGTTGAGCGGAATCGCGTAATTGCCGCTGTTGTAAAACAGCACGCTGTTGCGCATCGCGCTCCTCATGCCGGCGGAGTAACCGCGCAGCCGGACGACCAATTCGACCAGCAGCGCGAGCAGGCCGATGAAAACGAAAAAAAACAGCAGCACCTGGAACAGTACTGCGGCGGATATTTTCGATTCGTACAGCATTTTGAACATCATCGCCGGAGAAAACAAATAAAAATTCAGTTTGGACAGCGTCCGAATATCCAGCCGGAACACCCGTTGCAGAATCATGCCGATGGCGATCATCACGCCGAGCGGTATGGTGTTGTTCACCAAAATGTGCCAAAAGACCTGCATGCTGTAGCCTCTCCCGCTGCGAAGTCCGCTTGTGATGTTTGTTTTCTTCCCCGAAGCGACGGCGGAGGCAAGCAGGACATGCTGACATGCGGTCCCCCTCCGCCTTCCCCATAAGCTTGTTTGTTCAATTGCGAACGGTTCGTTCCGGTTTTATTTGCGCGCCAGGTAAATCATGTCGTCGGCAATTTTCACCGGATCCACCGATTCCAGTTGATTGCCGACAAAATAGTAGTGGCGGATATTCCCTTCCTTGTCCAGCAGCACGTACAAATTTTGATGGATGAAATTTCCGTCTTCTACAGGGACGACTTCCACCCCGTACTCTCTAGCCACACCGCGCACATAGGATTCCTCTCCGCGCAAAAACTGCCATCCGCTGAAATCCGCCTCGAATTTTCCGGCGTATTCCCGCAGACGCACGACGGTGTCCCGCGCGGGATCGAACGTGACCGACATCAGCATCGTATCGGTGCCGAACACCCCTTTGTCCTTCAAATGCTGCTGCACCTTGGACAAAATTTGCGTCGTCGGCGGACATACGTCGGGGCAGTGCGAGAAGAAAAAGTACATTAACCGCACCTTGCCGTTCGTGCCCGCCAGCGTCACCTGTTCACCGTCAAGGTTTTCCAAAGCGAAATCAGGCGCCGGAGTGGGGGAGTTGGGGAAACGGTCCTCGGACCGGACGTATTGGTAGACCACGTAAGCGGCCACGACCGCCAACACGACGGCAACGGCGATCATGAACCCGTATTTTTTCAACCAGTCTGATTTCATCTGTTCTCCTCCTATCCGTCCCATCGTTCTCGGTTCGCGCACTTTGCTGTCCCTTCGTTCTTCGTTACCGCCGCCAGCCATCACCATCGTTCCTTCCGATCGCGCACTTTCAGCCCCATCGTTTCTTTGTTGCCGCACTTTCCGTTCCATCATTCTCATTTCCGATTCTCCGTTCCCGCAAACGCTTGCGGAAAACCAGCACCCGCGTGATTTGTTCCGCACATGATGAAGGTTGTCCCTCCCGATTCAGTGCGTCAAACGGTCGGCTGTTCGGTTCGCCATGATCACGCATCGGATGGCCTGACGGTATGAATCGGCGCTGCGGTCGCCACATCACGAAGCTGTCAAGTTCCGACTCCCGGCGGCAAAGCGGCGTTCATCGGTCTCAAACCGGCGTGCTCAACGTGCCGATGACCATCACAACAAAGGTGAGCGTAAGATAGTGCACGGAAAACTTGAACATGTTTTTGGCCCAACGGCGGTCGCGGTCGTCTTTCAGAAGCAGCCCCGCCGCGCAATAAAGCAGCCAGACCGCGCTCATCCCCCCGACCACGATCAAATACACCAAACCGACGTAACCGCTCGCGTAAAACCAAACGTTGGCCGCGACCAGAAGCGCCAAGTACGGAATCATCTGAATGTTGGCCCGCCGCGCTCCCTTGACGACCGGCAGCAGCGGAAAGCCCGCCTTGAGATATTCTTCGCGGCGCATGATGCCGAGCGCCCAAAAATGGGGAGGCTGCCACAAAAAAAGGATCGCAAACAGCAGCCACGCGCCGAGATCGATTTCGCCGGTCACGGCCGCGTATCCGATGACCGGAGGCATCGACCCGGAAACGCCGCCGACGGACGTGCTCCATGTGGACGTCCGTTTCAGCCACATCGTGTAAACGACCGCGTACACAAAAATACCCAACAAGCCCAACAACCCGGTGATCGGATGAATCGCAAACAGGATCGCCTCCCCGGCGATGCCGAGCACGATCGCATACAGCAGCGCGTGAGTCGGCGGAATTCTTCCGCTGGGCAAAGCCCTCCCGCGCGTCCGATCCATCCTGGCGTCGAACTCCCGATCCCAATAATTGTTGAACGTGCAGGATGCCGCCATCACCAGCGCGCTTCCCGCCAGGACGGCGACCAGCAGCCCCCAATCGACATTCCATCGCGATGCCACCCAAAAACCGCCAAAAGCCGCCACCAAATTCGACATGACGATGCGCGGCTTTGTAATTTGGATGTATTCTTTCCAGGTAGCGTTCACTCTTTTGTAATTCCTCCTTGAGGCGCACTTCACCGTCCTCATCATAATATCAACCGGCGCCGGGTTTGACAACTGATGCGAAAGGACTTCAACAGATTGTCATATCCTGGCCGGGCCATGTCGGATCCGCGAGAGACTCATGATCGCGCTTGATCAGGTGAATCACCGTTCATCTAACATGGTCAGGCGCAGCGACCCTTTGCGGTTGGACGACGCACTCGAAATTCCGGTCGGGTGGAGCCAACACTGTTAACCGGGCGGCCCCGCCTCTTCCGGCGGCTGGAATCCCCCTTATGACGGACGAAGCCGCTGATCCTGGTCGGCAAAGTCTCCGCTTATGGCGGTTGTGGTCACTGCGGTGGGCGGATGCCGGAATTGGGCGCGGGACAAATCACCGCGCATCTTTCGCGCCCATACAATGGTAGCGGAATGTTCGTTGAACCGCCCATAAAGGAGTGAAGCGATCCGCAATGGCTGTCGTCAAAGCGTCCAGCGAGGACGTCAAACTGCTCGCCCGCCTGATGCGCGCGGAAGCGGAAGGAGAAGGCGAGCTCGGCATGCTGATGGTCGGCAACGTCGGCGTCAACCGTATCCGCGCCAACTGCCTGGATTTTCGCGGCATCCGCACAATGCAGCAGATGGTGTTTCAGCGACCCGGAGGGTTCGAGGCGACCTTGAAGGGATACTTTTATCAACGCGCCCGTGAAAGAGACGTCCGCCTCGCCCGCAAAGTCATCGACGGCGAGCGCTATCATCCCGCCACTTACGCCTTGTGGTTTTTCAAACCGACCGGCGACTGTCCGTCGCAGTGGTACAACCAGCCACACGCGGGAAGGTTCAAATCCCACTGTTTTTTTCATCCGACCGGGGAAAATTGTCCCGGCGTGTATCAAACTTATTGAAGCAGGAGGTTGTTCCAGGATGAACGCGTATTTCGGCTCATCCGCGTCACCGACAATGACATTTTCGCCCTCCGCCGGCGGAGCGGCCGCTTTTGCCCCTTATTCTTCTTTTCCGGATTTTCGCCAAAACGGCGGCACCATGCCGGGAACGATGCCGGGCACCATGCCGGGTGCCATGCCGGGAACGATGCCGGGAACGATGCCGGGCACCATGCCGGGTGCCACAGTGCCGCACGTCCCGTCCGGTTCCGTCATCTCGACCGCGGGAACGCTGCCCGCGGAGGAATCGTTTGTGGAAAACGTTTTGCGCATGAATTTGGGAAAACGGGCGACCATCTATATGACCTTCGAGAACAACGACCAATGGAACGCCAAAATTTTTAACGGCATTCTCGAAGCGGCGGGAAGGGACCATATCATCATCAGCGATCCGCAAACCGGCAAGCGCTACTTGCTGCTGATGGTGAACCTCGATTATATCACGTTTGACGAAGAGCTGAATTATACGCTGCCGTTCGGCATGTCCGCCGGCGCGCGCTGAACGAAAGGGGATTCGTTATGGGCGCACGGGACGAATCCCCTGTTCCTCCCCCGGTGCATGGACGGGCCGGAATGCCCAAATATGCATCCTGGCGGCCCCGCCTGCGATCATGTCCAAGAGCGGCATCCAGCCGGAAGCGGTCTCTCCCCTTCTCTTCCCGCGAAACGCTTCGACATCCTCCACGCCGGACCACATTTCCACAAACAGACCGGGCTGCTCGGCGCTTTCGAGCCATTCGACACCGTTTTCGCGGGACAGCCTGTCCTTCATGAATGCGACATACGCATCTTTCATGCCTTCCTTGATCGTGTATTCCACAAACATGGTGTATCCCGCCAATATTTTTTCCATTGCCGCGCCTCCATACCATTATGAAATGGTTCCGAAATGATACACTAATAATACCATCTTCAGGGGGGGACCCGCATGGACACCGTTACACATCTGATTATGGGGGTTGGCCTGGCCGGGCTCGCCCAGGTTGATCCTGCCGTCGCTGCGGATCCCGCCGCGTCCGCCGCCGTGCTGATCGGTACGGTCGCCGGATCGCAGGCGCCGGATCTGGACGGTTTGACGCGGCTGCGCAGCAACGCGCTGTATGTGCGTCACCATCGCGGCATTACCCATTCGCTGCCAGCGGTTGTACTGTGGACGGTGCTGATCGCCGGCGGGCTCGCCCTCGCCTTCCCGGGCGTTCCGGCGCCCGTGTTGACGCGGTGGGTATTTATCGCCGTGGCGCTGCATGTGTTTATGGATTTGTTCAATTCTTACGGGACACAGGCGCTGCGGCCGTTTACGGAAAAGTGGATTGCGCTGAATGTGCTGCACATTTTTGACCCCGTCATTTTTGGCGCGCATGCGGCGGCAATCGTCCTCTGGCTGTTCAACCTCGCGCGTGCGGACATCGTGTTTCCCATGATGTACGCGCTTTTGGCCGTGTATGTGGCTTGGAGGAGCGCAACCCACGCCCGGCTGACCGCCCGGCTGCCGCAGATCGACTCCCGCGCGGAGCCGAAAGACCGGTACGAGCTCGTACCCACCGTACATCCGAATCAGTGGAACGTGATCAAAACGAAACCGGACGGCGCCTACGTGCTGGGCGAATGGAAACGCGGGACGCTCGCCTGGGTCGACGAGGCGCACTGCGCTCGGCACCCGGCGGTCGAAGCGTCGAAACAGCATCCCGACATCGCCGCTTTTTTGTATTACAGCACGCATCCGTGCGCCGAATTAAAGCATCATCCCTGGGGATACGAAGTGCGGTGGATCGACGTGCGCTACCGCCACCGCAAGCAGTATCCGTTTGTCGGCGTTGTGTTGTTGGACCGGTCGCTGCGTCCGCTGAACTCGTACGTGGGATGGCTGGGCAACAAAAGAATCGGCAAAAAACTCCGGCTCGATTCCTACTCATGAACCGGTCGAGATTTCGGGATTCGCCGACCCGCGGAAAGGGGAAGGGCAGGGACCGGGTTTTGGGGGCAACAGTACCCATGGAGGCAATAGACCTTTTGAGGCAATAGACCTTTTGAGGCAATAGACCTTGTGCCCCATCATCGAGGCCCTCCGTTTTTTAACGGTCACTGGTGACCGTTAGCGGCCTTTTTTCGCCGTTCTGCCGTTTTAACGGACACCGGTGTCCGTTAGCGCCACCATGTAGCTCATTTTCCGGCTTTTTGGCTCTCTAATGGACATGGATGTCCGTTACATGAAGAAAATGGAAAAAAATCGCTCTAATGGACAGCCATGACCGTTACAATCCCGCCGGCCTTTCAGTCTCGCCGGACCCGCAACGGAAAAGCAAGGGATATCCCACGATCTTCCGGGATATCCCTTGAACTTTTCAGCGGGCGGCGGTTATGGCATAATACAGGTTATCTTTCCCGGCCAACATGCTCGGGACGGCATCGGGAGCGGCGAACGCGCTCCAACCGGAAAGCGAATAGGATGGTGATTCCAGTGGGCAAAACCGCGGCACTGCTGTATTCCATCGCCGCCGTGCTGATATTGATCGCCGTCGGCGCCGCGCTGAGCTACCGCAAGCTCTGGCTCGCGGCGGCGCTGATTGTGCTGTACGTCGTATTTGTCGGCTTCGGTTTCGCGCTGAAAGCGCGCGCCCGCAAGCGTCAGAAGTGATGGGGGAGGACGAAGCCCATCCTTTGTTTGACTTCGCGCAGCGTGGCGCGCGCCGTTTCCGCCGCCTTTTCCGCCCCCGCCTTCAGCACCCGGTGCAGTTCGCCGGACTCGCGAATGTCGCGGTATTTTTGCTGCAGCGGCGCCAGTCTGCCGACGACCGCTTCGGCCACGTCCTTTTTGAACGCGCCGTAACCTTGCCCCTCATACTGGCGTTCGATTTGTTCCAGCGTCATGTCGGAACAAAGCGCCATGATGGACATCAGGTTGCTGATCTCCGGTTTTTCCTTGGGGTTGAAGCGGATTTCCCTGCCGGAATCGGTCGTCGCCCTGGCGATTTTTTTGCGGATGACGTCGGGTTCGTCCAGCAGCGCAATGTAACTGTTCGGA